>Ga0181400_1000498_pt1 | contig 16865 bp, 18 predicted proteins | sample 23SPOviralmetaG_FD_130129 | JGI IMG/M metagenome (GOLD analysis project Ga0181400, IMG submission 130129) | Marine viral communities from the oligotrophic San Pedro Time Series (SPOT) site, San Pedro Channel, CA, USA - 23 SPOT_SRF_2011-06-22 | ecosystem: Environmental > Aquatic > Marine > Strait...
TTATATAAAATGGTATATATTTTACTAAAGTTTGTAATAAAAATGCGAATATTGTTATTAAAACAACTTCTTTACATAAATGATAAAATACTTTTAATGTTGATATATTATTTATATCTTTTTTACTTAATCCTCCATAAGTTAAAGTTATACGATTTATTAAATAAGATATTAATACACCACCAAAAAAGAAATATAGACCTATTAAAGATATATCAACTAATTTCAATAATTGATTCATTATATTATATAAATTATATTAATTTATAAGGTAATACAAAAAATAATATTGTTCCTAATATTATTGCAGTTAAACCTTTTTTATAATTTGGTTCATTTTTAAATATATTTATTTCTGTTAAAAATGATAATATAGCAAACATTACTCCAAATGAAGATAACCATAACCATATAATATTATATATGTCTTTCATTATACTATATGAAAATATTTAAAAATAATTTCTTATATTATTTTATAAAAAAAATGGTAAAAACGAAAAATCCTCATATTTTAAATTTATATTTAAAACATCATCAAGAATCTAATGAAAAATATGGTAAATCAATTGTTTTAATGCAAGTTGGATCATTTTCAGAAATTTATAATAGAGAAATTGATTCTTCTTGTGGTCCAAATTTAAAAGAAATATCTGATTTAACTAATTGTTCTATTGCTATGAAAGGTAAAAATACTGATAATGCTCATTATATGATTGGATGGCCTAAATTAGCAGATTCTAAATATATCCCTTTATTAATTAATGATGGATTTCATGTTATTTTAATAGAACAATCTAGTGATGGATCTAGTACTCATATTAAAAGAGAAATTTCTTCTGTTGTATCAGCTGGTACTGCTATGGAATATAATAATAATATTAATAATTATTTAATGAGTATTTATATTGAAAATTATGATAATAATGGTAAAATATTTCATGGTGCTGGTATTTCTATTATTGATATATCTACTGGTAAAAATTACATTACACATATATTAGATTCTATATCTAATCGTGATTATGAAGCAGCAATAATTCATTATATTAATATTTATTCACCTAGTGAAATAATAATTCATAATAATGGTAAAAACTGTTTTAATAAACTAGATTATATTAGAATATTTAATATTTCACATAATAATGTAATTGTAAATTTTTTTAAAGATATTAAAAAATTTTCTAAAATTGATTATCAAAATAAATTTTTAAATGAAATATTTAATTTTAAAAATATGTTAGATCCTATTCAAAATATTCATTGTGAAACTAAACCTGAAACTGTTTTATCATATATTATATTATTAGAATATGCTCATGAACATCGCAAAAATGTTAAAATGAATATTGAACTTCCTGAACAATTAGAAAATATTACTTATCTAAATTTAACTAATAATTCTATTAGACAAATTAATATTATTTCTAATTCTAATAATTATAAAGGTTCAAATGATTCATTAATTACTGTAGTTAATAAATGTAAAACTCCTATGGGTAAACGATTATTAAGAGAAAGAATTTTAAAACCTTTTATTAATCCTGAAGATATTAATAAATCATATGAATATATTGAATTATTTTTAAAAAATAATTTTTATAATATAATTAGAAATGAGTTACAAAAAATTTCAGATATTGAAAAATCTGTTAGAAAAATGGGTTTAAATGAATATAATTCTTGTGAATTATTATCTGATAATATTTCATTTAATTTTATAAAAAAAACTATTGATTTATTATATTCTGATCCAGATATTTATAATAAAATTCAAGAATATTCTGAAGATATTCAATCATTTTTAAATTTTGATACTGAAATGAATAATCATTTTGAATGGGACAATTTTAACTCAATTAATAATAATAATATTGTTGAAAGAAGTTTATTTAAAAAAAATATTTATAAAGAAATTGATGAAGTTGATAATGAAATTTTTAAAAATAAAAAAAAATTAGATTTAATTTGTGCTAGATTTTCTAAATTTATTGATCAGAATTCAAATAATAATTCTTTACCTATTAAAATTGAATATTCTGATAAAGATAATTGGTATATCTATACTACAAAAACTAGAGGATTAAAATTAAAAGAAAGATTTAATAATTTAGGTGATAATAATATTATTGTAAAAGATTATGAAGATAATAATGTCATTTTTACTATAAATCCTAATTCTGTTGAATTTAAAAAACATAATAAAAATGAAATGAAAATAGAATTAGATGAAATAACAGTAATTTCACATAAAATAGTTCAACATAATAAAAAATTATCTTATCTTAATAATAAATATTGGACAGAATATATTGATTATATTTTTAAAAAATATAATAAAACTTTAAAAAATATTTGTAAATTAATTTCTGAAATTGATTTTTATTCAAATGCTGCGTTTATTTCTCATAAAAATAGATATCATAAACCTAAAATTATTGATAATCCTAAATCATTTTTAGATATCAAAGAAATTAGACATCCTATTATTGAACAAATTAATGATGGACATGAATATATTACTAATGATATTCAATTTGGTTTAAATCATGATGGTATTTTATTATTTGGTACTAATTCTTGTGGTAAATCATCTTTAATGAAAGCAATAGGTCTAAATTTAGTAATGGCACAAGCAGGTATGTACACGGCATCATTACAATTTAATTATTATCCTTATAAAAAACTTTATACTAGAATTTTAAATACTGATAATATATTCTCAGGACATTCTAGTTTTATTGTTGAAATGAATGAATTAAGAGAAATATTATATTCAGCAGATGAAAATTCATTAGTATTAGCAGATGAACTTGCTATTGGTACTGAAACTACTAGTGCTTTATCTATTGTAGCATCTTCATTAAAAATATTATGTGATAGAAAAACTTCATTTATATGTACATCTCACTTACATCAATTAAATCAATTACCTTTAATCAACAATATTGATAATTTAAAAACATATCATTTAAAAATTTCTAATGAAGGTGAAACTATTATTTATGATAGAACTTTAACTGAAGGACCTGGACCTGCTGTATATGGTTTAAATGTATGTTCAGCATTAAATATGGGACAAGAATTTATTACTCTAGCAAGACAAGTACAAATGGAAATTAATGGTGAAAATAATAATATCATTTCTGATAAAAAATCTACTTACAATAAATCTATTTGTATGGGTGAATGTTGTATGCCTATGTGTGATAATGATGCTCAAGAAACACATCACATTAATGAACAAGCAGATGCCGATACGAATGGCAATTTTAATCATTTTCATAAAAATAAAAAACATAATCTAATACCTTTATGTAAAGAATGTCATGCTCAAATTACTTATGGTAATTTACATATTAAAGGTTGGAAAGAAACTTCTGATGGTGATGTATTAGATTTTGAATTTATTGAAAATAAACAACAACAAAAAAAATCTAATAAAAAATTTTCTGATAAAGATGTTGAATATGTTAAAGAATATTATAATAAATATGATGGGTTATTGAGTAAACAAAAAATATTAGATAAATTATTATCTGATAAAAATATTAAAATGGGTGTTCAAACTTATAACAAAATCATTAAAGATGAGTATTAAATAAAACCAAATTTATCATCATAATTCCTTTTTCTCAATTCATCTAATATTTGATTTGCTCCTGATAATAAATACATATATACATATACACAAACTATATTTATTACATAAACATCTAAAATTCTATCATTATCATAATTTTTATTTAAATAATTACTAATTTTTGGTATATATTTTCTTAATTTATAAATAAAATAAAATGTTATTATTATTACCAATAAACTTAAAATTAATTTATACAATAAATATAATCTAGATTTATTTTTATAAAAATTTGGACCTTTTGATATAAATATATATTTATCTAATAATATAGAAATTATATATGTTATAATAGTAAATAATATAGTATATTGAATTATATCTATTAATTTTAATAATAATATATTTTTTATAAAAATCATATTATATATATATAATATATTATATAATTTAAAAATCTAATATGATAGGACAATGATCTGAACCATATATACTATCATCTATTATACAATCTTTTATCATATCTATATATTTTTTATTTATTAAGAAATAATCTATACGCCATCCATTACCTTTCTCTCTACCTTTTGACCTCATATCCCACCAAGTATATTCTTTTTTATCTGGATATTTATATCTATAACAATCTATATAATTATCTAAATATCTATTAAACATTTCTATTTCTTCTTTTAATATTCCTGGTGATTTATGTTTATTATATGTTTGAGAATTCCAAATATCTATATCTGTATTTGCTACATTAAAATCTCCTGTAACTATTAATGGTTTATGTATATATTCATCTATTAATTTTTTTATACCTATATCCCATATATTTATTCTGTATTCAAAATTAGTTCCAGAATTAGGTACATACATATTTATTAGACTAAAATCATTAAATTCAATTAATTGAAATCTACCTTCATTATTTGTAAAATCGTTATAACTATTATAAATATTTATAGGTTTAATCTTAGACCATATTGAAGTCCCTGAATATCCTTTACCCCTTCTTCCTTCACCTTTAGATTCATTCCAATATCTATATGGATACATTTCTACATTTATCTTTTCACCTGTATCTAATCCACATTTAGTTTCTTGAAAACATATAATATCTGGATTATGTTTATCAATTAATTGTTTTAAATTACATTCACATAATTCATCTAATTCTCCTGTGAATTTACCGTCACAAATAATATTAGATCGAATACCATTAATATTCCATGAAACAATCTTCATTTTGAATATGTTTTTTAAAAAAAATATTAATAATAATTTCAAATTTAATTTAATATTCATATGGATATTCACAAATACATTTTGATGTTTTACCTACACAACACCCTGGACGAAATCTATACATTCTATTATTATTTCTAAATTGATTTTCATATGGAGTATCCCATAATTCTGATGGAACACTCATATTCTTTTTAAATTCTTCTAAAATCTTTGGATTAGTTTTAATTACTGGTCTATGATCATATTTAACTTGTTTTTCTTCTTTTACTAATACTTTTTTCTTATTATTATTTGATTGCGGTTTGAGTTTGAAAGAACGTCCCATATTTATTATTATTTTAAAAAAATATAAATCTAAATTTCAAATTTATGGATTTACTTTTTTATTTTTTCTGTTCTTGTTATATTTACCAATAAATATCATTAAATAAAATCCTAATACAATTGAACTACCTACTATTACTTCAGTTACTGCCATTATATATATAAACGACATTTTTTACAAACTTTGAAACGCTCTCCGTATGGACCACTATCTCTTTCATAAATAAATTCATGATCACATTCATTTGTTATTTTATCATTTAATATATCTATTTCTTTTTCAACTATATTCAATAAATTTCTATAAACATATTTTATATCTACTAATCTTTTTCTTTTTTCAATATATGAAATAGTGTTATCTTTTATAAACTCTAAATTCATTATACTAAATATACTATATTTTTTTTATCAAATTTTTATAATATAATATAATATATGGATGATTTATTATTATTCTTAATACTATTATTTATATTCTTTTCTGTTATGATATTTTTTAATAAAGATATGTTTGATCCTGATGTTATTAGAATAAAATCAACAGTAGATAATCAAGTATATTTAGTAAGAAAATTCCCTAATTCACAAGAAGCTGCTGATTTACTTGCTAATTATAAAAAAGATATTATAAAAATTTCACAAAAAATGAAAGAAAAATATATTGATAATGCTGATAAAAATAGTTCTGATTATGAATATAGAAAAAATGGCGTTGAAAGATTATTAAAAAATTTTAAAGTTAATAATTTATCTGAATCTGATCCATACCACAAGTATAAATCATATATGATAAATAAAGGAGAAGAATTATATTTATGTTTAAGACATACTAAAGAGAGAAATTATGAATTTAATGACCATAATTTAGTAATATTTACAATATGTCATGAATTAGCACATGTATGTAATATTACTCTTCAGCATCCACCTGAATTCTGGGACTGGATGAAAGTATTACTTGAAGCAGCAGAAGAGATTGGTTTATATCAACCAGTTGATTATTCTAAATATCCAAAAGAATATTGTGGTATGATTATTTCTAGTACCCCTTATATTTTTAATTAAATTTGAAATTTTTTTTGTTTTTATCTAAAAAAATAACTTTTGTAAAAATGTTTGTATTCTGTCCTATTCACGGTGAAATTAAAATCTCTGAATATGTCAAGAAAATTATTGATACTCCTGAATATCAACGTCTAAGAAATATTAAACAAGGTGGAGCAGTTTATTCTGTATGGATTGGTTCTAGTCATCATAGATTTGAACATTCAATTGGAGTATATCATTTAGCATGTAAACTTATGGATTTAATTAATAAAAATGGTGATTATATTGATGAAAAAGAATATGAATTAATTGCTGTTTCAGCACTTATACATGATTTAGGTCATTCAATATCTTCTCATTTATTTGATGATTGGTTAAAAGAAAATAATATTCATTCTGAACATGAAGAAAGATCTATTGAAATATTTAAAATGATGAATAAAAAATATGATTTATATTATTCTGATAATGATATTAAATTTATAAGTGATGTAATCAATCCTGATTATAATATATTAGATTTATCTAGTAAAAAATATCTTTATCAAATTGTATCTTCAGAAAATGGTATTGATGTTGATCGAATGGATTACATTTTAAGAGATTGTAAATATTCAGGTATGAAATATTCATTTGAACTTGAAACTATTTTACAAAATACATTTATTAGTGATTTAGGTGATATTGTTTATTCTGAAAAAGCAAGATGTTCTATTGATTCATTCTTTCATTCAAGATATTCATTATATAAACAATTATGTAATCATCCAACAGTTCTTTCTATTGAATATCATATTAAAGAAATATTAACAGAAATTAATCCTGTATTTAAAATTACAGATTCTGTTTTAAATAATGATTGGGAAACATTTTGTAAATTTACTGATGATATTTTCTCAACTATTGATTTTATAAATGATACTAATTTAAATAAAGCAAAAGAATTATTAAATAATATTAAAACTAGAAATATATTAAAATTTGTTGGTGGTATTATCACAGATAAAAATACAGATATAATATCTGAGAACAAAAATGTTATTATTATTAAAAAGAAAATATCATATCATAGTTATTCTTTACCTAAATATATATCTAACAATAAAAATAAAACATTAACACAATCTATTAAATTCCCAGATGAATATATTATTAAAATTATGTGTAAAGATCCAAATGATACTTATGCTTTATCATTATTAGATAAATTATAATTATTATATAATATTCATAAATAAAATATATTTTTTTTAAATTTGATAAATTTGATTTTTAAATTAAAGATATTTTTATAACTATTAATAATAATGTTAGAGTTTCAAATATTAGATTTAATATCTGACGATTTAATAATTGATGATAAAAATATATTTGTTATAACATTATATGGTAAAACTGAAAATAATGAAAATGTAGTATGTCATATAAATAATTTTAAACCTTTCTTTTATTTAAGATTTCCATATCATTGGAAGAAAAATTGGTTTGTTATTTCATTCTTAGATCATAGATATTTAAATATTAAAAATTTACTAAATAAATCGTATAAAGATGATGAAAATTATTGTGAATATAATGAATTATATGGATATCGTGTAGATGATAATAATAATGAAATTAAAAGTAAATTTCTTAAACTTGAATTTGATAATTATGATAATATGAAAAAAACTATTAGAATTATTAAAAGTTTCTGTGAACAAACATTTGATTTATCTGAAGATTTAAATGATGTTGATATTAAATCTAAAGAATTTATAGATTTATCTAATGATAATGATTATAGAGGTGATTGTAATTTATATGAAAGTAATATTAATCCATTATTAAGATTTATACATTTTAAAAATATAAAAACTTGTGGATGGGTTAGAATTAATAATGAAAAATTAGTAGATGATGATCATAAAATGTTTAATGTTGAACTTGAATATGAACATTTAAATATTAAAAATATAGAATCTATTTCTCGTTCAGATATAAATAAATATGTTATTGCTTCTTTTGATATTGAATGTGATAGTTTACATGGTGATTTTCCTAATCCTATAAAAGAATTTAAAAAATTATCTATAGATATTACAGATTATTTTAAAATCATACCTAAACTTGATTCTGAAATATTTTACATAAATTTTATAAAAATGTGTATTAATCTTTCTAAATCAAAAGATAATGAACATATTCATTACTTAGAATTAGAAAATGGACCAATATGTGATAATAGTATTAATAATATTCTTAATGAAAATTCTTCATATGTTAAAGCATTATTAGATAGTAGTATTGATAATTCTAAATCTAGAGATTTATGTGTTAATGAATTAAATTCTTTATTTAAAAAATTTACTAATTATAAGGGTAAAAAGATTATTGTAGCAGGTGATCCAATTATTCAAATAGGTACAGTATTTCATAAATATGGTGATGATACACCTTATGATAGAAGTATTGTTGTAATAGGTCCTGAAGATAATATGTCTAATGAACAAATATGTGATAATATAGATAATATAAATGTTTTACACTGTAAAAATGAATGTGAATTATTATTAAAATGGAAAGATTTAATTTTAAAACATAATCCTGATTATATTACAGGATATAATATATTTGGTTTTGATTTTGATTTTATAATTAAAAGAGTATCTAAATTATTTCCTTGTGAAAGATGTAAATTTAATAAATTTACAAATACTGTTAATCATGTTAAAAAATGTGAATCACACACATTTTATAGACTTGGAAGATTAATGAAAAAAAGAAATATTGATCAATATAATAAAATAGATTTAGAAGATACATTTTATAATAAAATTGTTCAAACAGATTATTTTAATCATAATAATAAAAAATGTTGTACAGTAATTAAAAATTTAGGTGGTAATAAAAATGAAGATGAAAAATCATTTTCTCAAAATACTCTTAAATATATAAATATGGATGGTAGAATAATATTTGATGTTCAAAATGAAGTAAAAAAATGTGTATCTTTAGATTCATATAAATTAGATAATGTTTCTTCTCATTTTATGAGAGGTAAAATTATTAGAAAATTAAGATTTAAAAATAAATCTACTAGAATTGAAACTAATAATATTGGTAATTTAAAAGTTGGTGATTATATTTCAGTATCTATCACTACTAAATATGGTGAAATGAAATATAATAATGGAGAAAAATATCCTATAATTAGTTTAAGTAAAAAAACTATTCATATAAAAGGTATATTAAATTATTATACAGAATATGGTGATAATTTAGTTAAAGCAGAATGGTGTTTAGCAAAAGATGATATAACACCACAAGAATTATTTGATGCTCATAAAAATTTAGATCTAATAGAAGGTCCAAAAGGTCGTGCGAAAATTGCTAAATATTGTATTATGGATTGTGAATTATGCATTCATTTATTATTATCACAAGATTTCATTCCTAATAATATGGGTATGGCAAGTGTATGTTTTGTTCCTCAACCATATATATTCTTAAGAGGTCAAGGTATAAAAGTTCAATCATTAGTAACTAAATATTCTAATGATTATAATATTCGTGTTCCTACTCTTAAACAATTTAATGAAGATACTGATGATAATTCTGGTTTTGAGGGTGCTATTGTATTAGAACCTATTACTGGATTATATTATGATCCTGTTGCTGTTCTTGATTATGCTTCATTATATCCTACATCTATTAAAGAAAAAAATTTATCTCATGATACATATTTCGGTGAATATTCTAAAATTAAAAATAAATTAGATAATCTTGGATGGAAAGAAAAAATAGATTATAATAGAATTAAATATAAAGATTATATTTATGAAACAAAACCTGGTACTTCTGTTGTTGAAAAGAAAGAAGTTAAAAATGAAGATGGTACAAATAAAATTATTGATTGTGTATTTGTCACAGAAAAAGGTAAAAGTAAAAAGAAAGGTATTATAAATGTTGTTGTTAGTGCTTTATTAGAACAAAGATCATTAACTAAAAAATTACTTAAAAATGAAAAAGATGAAAATAAAAAGAAAGTATTAGATGGTTATCAATTAGCATATAAATTAACTGCTAATTCTGTATATGGTCAATTAGGTGCTAAAACTTCTAGTATATCATTTAAGAAAGTAGCAGCATGTACTACTGCTATTGGTAGAGATAGAATATATGATGCTAAAAGATTAGTTATGGATTGGGCAAAAGAAAATAATAAATTACCTCCTGAAGTTGTTTATGGTGATACAGATTCTATATTTGTTAAATTTAATTGTAATGATAATGGTAAAACATATAAAGGTAAAGAAGCATTAGCATATTGTATTCAATGTGGTAAAGATTCTGGTGAATATATTACTGAATATTTACATAAAGAAGATAAAGCACCACAAGATTTAGAATATGAAAAAACATTTTATCCATTTATCTTAATATCTAAAAAAAGATATACTGGTGATAAATATGAATTTTCAGCAGATGAAACTCCTAAAAGAACTTCTATGGGATTAGTCACTAAAAGAAGAGATAATGCTCCTATTGTTAAATATGTATTTGGTAATCTTATAAATAAATTTATGTATGATAAAGATTTAAATAAAACTTTAGAATGGTTAAAATATATGTTGAAAAGAATTATTGATGGTAAAGAACATATAAGTATGTTTATATTATCTAAAACATTAAATAGTTATTATAAAAATCCTCAATCTATTCCTCATAAAGTTTTAGCAGATAGAATTGGTGAAAGAGATCCTGGTAATAAACCTAAAGCAAATGATAGAATACCATTCGCATATATTGAAGTAGAAGATAAACCTATATTTGTTAGATATAAAAAAGCATATGCTATGGTTGGCACAGGTAAATATAAACAGATTAAAAAGAAAGTAAAATCTGGTGAATATTATAAAAAAGAAGAAATTGTTGATGATGGATTTTATAAAAATGGTAAACCTAAAACTAAGAAAATGAAAGTTGATGATAAAACTAGACCTAAATATATTAATGAATTTGTTAATGGTGATGAAATTATGAAAAAAACTGAAGTACAAGGAGAACCTGTATTTAAAAAAAGAATTATTCTACAAGGCGAGCGAATTGAACATCCCGATTATATTAAAGAAAATAATAAACTATTAGATTATAAATTTTATATTTCAAATCAAATAATGAATCCTGTTAGACAAGTTTTAGATATTTTAATGAAACCTGAAGAATCTAAAGAATTATTTAATAAATTCTTAAAATAATTAATAATATTTATTAAAAATTATTTTTTATCTTCTAATAATTTTAATTCTTCTTTTCTAAAAACAAAATCATATGCGAATATAAAAAATGGACTAAACCATAAATAAAATCTATAAACTAAATAAAAATCTAAAAAATATTGCATATAATAATAACTATAATATAGATTTGTTACAAGGTATAACATATTTATAATATAAAATAAAATATTGTATATTATATAACATATGATTAATAATACTTTAAAAAAATTATTTAAAAGTTCTCCTAGAATATCTAATTTTATATTACTTGGAATAACTTTTATACTTATGTTATTAATTAAAATGTATTTAGTTCAATTTTGTTATAATAAAATTGCTCCTAAAATACTAAAAGATGAAAATGCTTATAAATTAACATTCACAGATGCATTTTTCTTAGTTATTATTTTAATGAGTTAAATTAATATATAAAATGAGTTAAATTAATATATTATATTATAATATAAAATGGATTATAGTTTGATTTATTTAGTACATATGTTTTTTGTGGCGCCGTTATTTGTATATCCATTTATTGCTCAAAAATATTTTAATGTTAAATCGTATGATAATTATTTTTTAATATTATTTTTAGTAGGTTTAGTTGTTTTTATGTATCATGGATATAAATTTTATTTGATTAATAAGTATTAAAAATATAATAATATTATATATAAAATGTTTTTTTATGATAGTTATGATATAGTTATTGTAGGTGGTGGTATATCTGGATTATTTTTAGCATATAAATTAGTAGATACTGATTTAAATATATTAGTTTTAGAAAAAGAAAAAGAATTTGGTGGAAGAATACACACTATTGTTAAAAATGGTTATCAATATGAATGTGGTGCCGCAAGATTTTCTAATAAACATAATAAATTATTAACATTAATTCATGAATTAGGTTTAAAAGAAGATATTATTGAATTACCAGATAAAATTGAATCAATTATTGATGGTAAAAGAGATGATTGTAAAATAAATAAATTATTAATGGATGCTATTTTAAAATCAAAGAGTTATACAAAAGATCATTTAAAGAGTATTGTATTTTATCAATATTTAATTGATGTATATGATTTTAAAACAACAGATTACATTAATAGTTGTTTTGGATATGATAGTGAATTTTTTAAATTAAATGCAGATGCCGCAATAAATATGTTTAAAAAAGATTTATTTCATGGAGATACAAAATATTTTATTTTAAAAAATGGGTTATCATCTATTATTAATGAAATAGTTGATTTATTAGAAAGTTCTAATAATGTTACATTAAAATTAGAAGAAGGTTTAAATGAAATTACTGATAGTTTAGTATCAACAGATAAAGGTTATAAATATAATTATGATAAACTTATCTTAACAATCCCACAAGAAAATTTAAAAAATATAGAATACTTAAAAGATGTTAATGAATTAGATTCAGTTGAAGGATTATCATTATTACGTGTATATTTTAAATATCCTGTTAAAGATTGTAAAGCATGGTTTAAAAATATAAAAAGAACTACTACTGATAATTATATTAGACATATAATACCAATTGATTATAAAAATGGATTAATTATGATAAGTTATACAGATGATTTATATGCTAAAATGTTATTAACTATATATAATTCAGGGAAAGATAAATTAGTAAAAGCGATACATAAAGAAATTAAAGTATTATTTGATATAGAACCACCAGAACCAGAAGAAGTAATGTTTCATTATTGGGATAATGGTTGTCATTTTTGGAAAGTAGGTGAAGATATGGATAAAGTATATGATAAAATGTTAAAACCTATAGAAAATAAAGAATTATATGTATGTGGTGAATCATTTAGTAAAAAACAAGCATGGATAGAAGGATCATTAGAGAGTTGTTATGATGTATTAAATTTAATGAAATTTAAAAATATTAAAGTAAAAGTTAAAAAAGAAAAGAAATTAAAAAAATATAGTATAGATGAAGTTTTAAAACAAGATAAATGGATAATAATGGATATAGAAGATGAACTAAGAATATATGATTTAAGTAAATGGATTAAAGAACATCCTGGTGGTGATAAAATATATAATGGGATAAAGGCAAATATGCATTATAAAGATAAGAGCAAAGCACCCAAATCACCTATGGAAATATTTATGGGTAATCAGGTACATAAAGATAAGAATGTATTAAAGAAATTATTATTACAAAAAAATAAATATGTTAAATTGATAGGTTATTTAAAATAATATATATAATATATTTATATATAATGTCAAATTTAGATTTTATAGATATAAAAATATTAGTTAAAGAAATGATTGAAGGATTAATACAAATAAATAGACCATTAATTATTACTAGTAATGATAGAACTAATACTGAAGAATTATCATTTTTATCACATATTTTAAAATATAATAATGTTAAAAAAGAAACTATATTTATATTTTTAAATGAAGTATTAGTAGTATTTAATAATCAATTAAAAAAAATGATGAGAAATAGTAATATACAAAATTTTATTAATAATATCAAAAGTGAATGGGATGATTTTTCTGATATATTATTTAAAGAAGGATTTGATGAAGAACAAGTTAAATTAATGGAAGATATTATTAATAATATTAATGAATTATGTAAAAGATTTAAAGAATTAAATACAAGTGTTGAATCTAATAATATTACTGATGTAATACAACAAGATGATTTAGTAGATCGTATGAATACATTTGTTAAATCTGTACAAGAATTTAATTCTAATATAGAAGAAATATCTAATGAATTAAATAGATATGAAAGTAATTTAAATAAATTAAATACTTGTATTTTATTAGATTTAAGTATGAAAAATAAAAAATTATATTTAGAATTTAATGATATAAGTGAAGATAATAATATTCCTGAAAATATTCAAAATATATTTTTAAATTATATATTTATATTAAATTTAATAAAAAAACAAATTTTATATTATAAAAATACAATTAAAAAAGTAGAAGAAATTTCTGAAAATATGAAAAAACATATTGAAACAAGTAAAATGAATTTAAAAAGTAATGATAAAGTTTTTATATCTCAAGAAAATGAAAAAGGTATTGAACAATATCTTAAATCATTAGTTGAATAAATTTATTTTATAAACTTATCTAATCTTGATTTTGATTTATTTGAATTAGATGTTTTTTGTTTTTTTTCTATAATATTTAATGTATATGTTCTTTCTAATTCATTATATTTTAAATTATTTATTTTTATAATTTTACATTCTTCTTGATTATATTCTACTTCAGATACTTTTGATATTTTTTTTAAATTTTTTATTAATAAATTCATTAAAAGTAATTCTTCTTTTTCATCTAAATTTTTTTCATTTTTTTCTAATAAAACATAATTTTTTAATAAATTATTTTTTGTAGAATTATCTAATTTATTCCAAGATTTATAATATAAATTTTGTTTTTCTTGTTCTAATAAATCATCGATTTCATTTTTATTTGAATAATTTGTTGTGTTTGATTTTTTTACATGAGAAAATGATGATTTTTTATGTACTGTTACATTTTCTCCATCATTATTAGAACTTAATATATTTTTTAAATCCATATAATATATTTTATTGATATTTTCTTAAATAAGATATATTATTTAAAATATAAAATTAATTATGATAAAAAAAAAATATATGATATAGTATAAAAAAAAATGTCTGCTCAAGTTAAAAAAGTTCTTGCTCCACTTAAACCTGTATGTTCTGTTGTAAAATCTAATTCTGCTTTACTAACTACTCTATTATTTTGTGTTATTGCTTTCTCTATGCTTCCATTAAAATTAGTTATGAGATCTAATATCCAAAAAAGAGTTATGGATCAAGTTAATATGGTTCTAACTTCATCTGTTGGTCAAGTATTATTATTCTTGTTATTTGTATGCTTATATATGAATGCTGATGTTGAGAATATGGTACTTTTACTATATGTTTTATGGTTAACCAATAATCAATAAATTTTTTTTAAAAATCTTCATCTATTTCAAACTTATTATCTTCTGAATTAGCATTTGGATTTGCTACATTTGAATATTCTCCTACTCTTTTTTCAAAGAAATTTGTTTTACCTTGAATTGATATTGCTTCCATCCAATCAAATGGGTTTTTAGCATTATATATTTTATCTAATCCTAACATCAATAATAATCTATCAGCAATATATTCAATATATTCTATCATTAAATCATTATTCATACCAATTAATTTACAAGGTAATGATTCTGTAATAAATTCTTTTTCTATAGACACTGCTTCTTTAACAATTTCTAAAATATCTTTATCAGAACATTTATTTTTTAATGAATGATGCATTAATACAGCAAACTCTGTATGTAATCCTTCATCTCTTGATATTAATTCATTACTATGACATAATCCTGGCATTAATCCACGTTTCTTTAACCAAAATATTGAACAAAATGCACCTGAAAAAAATATCCCTTCTACACAAGCAAATGCTATTACTCTCTTACTAAAATCTGATTTATCACTTATCCATTTTAATGCCCATTCTGCTTTTTTATGAACACTTGGTATTGTTTCTACAGCATTTAATAATTTATTTTTTAAAGTTAAATCTTTTATATATGTATCAATTAATAATGAATATGTTTCTGAATGAATATTTTCTATAGCAATCTGAAAACCATAAAAGAATTTTGCTTCTAATATTTGTACTTCATTACAAAATCTTTCTACTAAATTTTCATTTACAATACCATCTGATGCCGCAAAAAATGCTAATACATTATTTAAAAAATGTTTTTCATCATTTGATAAATTATTATAATCTTTTAAATCTTTTGTTAAATCTAATTCTTCTGCTGTCCAAAAATTTGCTTGTGCTTTTTTATACATTTCCCAGAATGGTCCATGTTTAATTGGAAAAATAACATATCTTTTTTCTTCTTCAGATAATAAAACTTCAGAATTATTTTTATCAGACATTTCAATAATATTATCAATATTTTTTTAAGTATAATTTAAAAATATATATATTAATATTTTATATGAAAATATTCATTTTTGATTTAGATGATACAATAATTCATTATCCATTTGATATTGTTAATTATAATAATATTAGAGTTGATTATTATTTATCGAGAATTTTAAATTTATTAAATTCCCCTAAATTTATATATTCTAATGGAACATATGGACATGTTAAAGATATATTATATAAAATGAATTTAATAGATATGTTTGATAAATTATATGCTAGAGATACTATACCATTTATGAAACCATATATAGAATCATTTAAATTTATAGAACAAGATATTAAAAAATATTATAACAATAGAAATAAATATTATTTTTTTGATGATAGATTAGATAATTTACAGACAGCAAAAA
>Ga0181400_1000506_pt1 | contig 16758 bp, 14 predicted proteins | sample 23SPOviralmetaG_FD_130129 | JGI IMG/M metagenome (GOLD analysis project Ga0181400, IMG submission 130129) | Marine viral communities from the oligotrophic San Pedro Time Series (SPOT) site, San Pedro Channel, CA, USA - 23 SPOT_SRF_2011-06-22 | ecosystem: Environmental > Aquatic > Marine > Strait...
TCATTCAAACATAGAACTCAATATTATAGACATAGAGATAAATACTATAAAGGTATCAAACCAGAAATAGAAGATAATAAAGATGGTAAAAAAGAACTGGTAGATAACTTTGTAAAAAAATTAAATAGACTATGTGGAGCTGGATATAAACCGAAAGAGTTGGAATGGAGTTTAGATCCTATTCCTATATCGGATAGTGAAGAAGAAGAGATTGATTTTACTCCAAATATTTCTATGCAAATTATTGAAGATTAATTATATTATATATTTTACTTAAAAAATACCTGAATAAAAACTAATTCATAATTTCTTTTATTAAGGTATAAAAATGGCTCAGAGTTTATATAGAAAATACTTCGAAATAGTCCCAGTTAACAATATCACTGAATACAAAGTGAATAACGGAACTAATGAAATTTCCTTCTTAATTCCTCCACTACAAGGTGCCGCACTATCTACCAGAGATTTAGTCTTCTCAGGTCAATTTATGTTAAATAAAGATGATGGTACCGCCTATGCTCCAGCTGATTATGAAACTACTGAAGTTTCTTGGGATTCAGTTAATGGAGTCCACAATATAATTGATAGAATTGATATTGTTTCACAGGGTTCAGGTAACTCACTTATAGAACAAAGACGCAACTATGCACTCATCAATAAATATAGAAGGGGTGTACTTTCAGCAAATGATCTGGTAGCTGGTAAATACAATAACCAACACATGTGTGGTAACTCTAGTAAATCTTCACAGAATTACTTAGGTAGAGCCACACTAAACGGAATCACAGCCGATAACAACGCCTTTGATTTTTCTATTCAGCTCAACACTGGATTTCTAATGGATAATATCCAACAGATTAATTTAGGAGCAGCTAATGGTATCTTAATAAAACTTTACCTTTCTGAAATTCCAAACGCTATATTCAACATAGATCCTGGAGCAGGTCAAATTGCTAATAACAATTATAATATTGTACTCAAAAGATGTAAATTATTTGGTAGATATAACTTTGTTTCACAACAGCTTCTATCTCAGCTCAACGGAGTTCAGTTCAGAAAGATTAATGATCTCATCTCTGTCGTGCAATCTAGTAATGATACATTAGCCAACTCTCCTATGGTTAGAAGTCTTCACAAGATGGTTCACATTTTCCAGCCTAATACTTCCACCGCTAATAATATTAATGCTAATAATACTTCTTGTAACCAAGTTGTAGGATTAAAGAAATACATTGTTTCCAATAATGGTACTAGACACCCATATAACTATGATATTGAAATTACACCATCTATGAGTGATTTACCAGCTACAGCAGGTCAAAACGGTAGAGTCACTGGTAATGCGGAACAAATCTATTTACTCATCGGAGCATTGAACCTCCAGTACCCACCAGTCCACTCATTAGTCAACGCCGAAAACCAAGCCCAAGCTCACGAAGATATAGTTGTTGGTGATAACGATCAGACACTAAATGTTAATGGTGTTGCTGTAGACTATTCTTATGGCTTCAGTGGATTCACCGTACCAATGACTAATAATCTCTTACAGCTCAATGTAGAATCCTCTTTACTTACTAATGATGGTGTTGTTCCAACTTCAACCAGAGATCAAACTAGTACTCTTAATGCTTTCATTGAATATGACGCACAACTACAATACCAAGGTATGATGGTTAATCAGTAGAAAAAAATTGATTTGAAATTAATTCATTTATTATTTGTATAAATAATGACTGATATAATTGAAAAGTATTTAGAGTATATGCATAGTAAAGAACAAAGATATTTAGCTCCAAGCTATGTAAGAGAAAAACAAGAACTCTTTACAAATAAACATAAATCCAATCTACATGACTGGAGTCAAGCTGAATTAGAATTTCCAGAATATTTCTGGCAATGGGTAGAGATGTATGTAGATGAATTACTAACAAGAATGAATTAATATCTCATTTTCATTAATCTAGATATCTGTGAATCTATATGTTTCTCAGCTTCATCTTCTACTTTAGGTTTAGATATTATCTCTTCTTTTTCTTCTGCTTTTTTTTGTACCTGACGAACATTCTTAACAATCTTAGTATTATCTTTGACAACATCTTTAACATAGTTTATCATATTTTTTATATTATCATCTAGAGTTAAAGTGAAATCAAATTTACTAACCGCATCATCATAGTAATTATGAACTTCTTTTGGTATTTTCTTTTTAATTAGATTAGCTTGTTGAAAGAATACTTTAGTATACTCGGCATCTGATATTCCATCTTCACCACCTAGTTTCTCAACCTTAGCCTCAACCTTCTCTTCAACCTTTTCTAATTCCTCTTCTACTTCCTCAGCAATAGTTTCTTCTGGTATATCTTCTAAAGCTTGAGAAGCTTGTGCTAAGGCATCTGCTTCAGTCTGCTGTTTGGCTAATTTTAATTTTGATTTGACTTCTCTTTTTCTTTCTACTTGCATCTTTAGATTATCAATCCGACTTTGTTGTTGAGCCATAGCTTCCATTTCTAATTGTAATAATTTTTCTTTATTATTTGTCTTTTTAGCATCACCTAGTTCCTTTGATTTACTTTTAGCTTCTTCTCTTTCCTTCTTTCTTTTTTCATAAGCTTTCTGTCTACCAACTCTCATTTTTTCTAACTGCTCTGGGCTAAGGGTTTTCTTTGGTTTATCACTCATATATAATATATTTATATATTATAAATGGGAAAGAAACCGAATGATTATGCTATTATTATTGATATATTAAGTGAAATCCTAAAAGAAACTATCAAACTCCAAAAAGAAATAAAAAGAATTAGGACTAAGTTGGATAGTAATCTGTTTAGACTTGCTACTAAGTATGATGTAATTGATAACAGAATTTTGGTTTGTAAGCGTGACTATAGAAATTCAGTAAGGAGCTATATACCTAAAAATATGGATTTACCAGTCAAGATGAGTTTTGATTAGATAAACGGAGTAATTGCATATAAATAGTGTAATTTTTTTTAAAAGTAAATATATATGATGAAAATTAAACCAGTACCAATAGATGAATCTAAATATAATAAAGCTGAATTAGACCCCTTTGTTTTTCCATCACTTTCAGTGTTTATCGGCCATGTAGCATCAGGCAAATCTACATTATTATACAATCTTTTAGAGATGACTTCTCCTGTATTTAAAGGTAATGTGATATTGATTTCACCAACTATAATGAATGATCCAATTCAACAGAAAATGATTGAAGATGATTTAGTATTGGAACATTATGATTTCTATACTAACGATCTAATGCAACATATATTATCTGCTATCAAAGAAGATAAAGATGAAAAATATTTAATTGTATTTGACGATATTCTATCAATGACTCCTAAACATATGACTAGAGAAGGAAGATGGTGGAACGCCTATATATCTCAGTATAGACACAGACCTAATGAAGGACAAGTCAGTCTAATGTTTTTTCTTCAATACTATAAAGATCTCTCACCAGTAATTCGGAGTAATCTATCATATTTAGGTTTGCTTGGGGTGCATAGTGAAAAACATATAGCCCAATATGCCGAAGAACTTAGTGCTGCTACAGGTGGTACAGCACAGAGTTTTAATGAAGTATATAGTAAAGCTAAGGAGGGAAAATTTGACTTTTTACTATTAGACTTTCGTAAACTAAGAGCATTACGAAATTTAGATACTGTATTATATGAAAGGGACAAAGATTTTGAAAAATAAATATAATGTTATTTTATAAAAATATGGAATCGTACTCTGATAGAATAGGTAAATTTAATCAAATGCTAACAGATACTGCCGATCATGTAGCTGCCGTCCAAGATGCTGCTACTAAGTGGGATAACAGTGACCCTGTAGGAAGTGCCTTAACTATAGCTGGTGCTGCTAGTGGTGGTGTAGGCGGATTAGCTGGATCTGTGGCTGGAATACAACATTTTAAGGATTTTAAAACTATGTATAAGAATGTAACCCAAAGACTTGGTAAAAGTAAAACTGATGGAACATCTGGTAGAGGCGGTGGAGATCAAGGTGGTGGTGATGGAACTACACCTAGAACAAATAGTAATGATCCTGGTGGATCTTCTAGAGCTGCTAATTCAGCTGATAATGATGGCTCAGCTCCTAATCCAACGGCTGATGGTACAGCTAGTAGACCAGCCGCTAGTGGTGGTAATAATTCGGCTTCCGCCCAAGGTGATGGTTTGGGAGATAGAATAAATGATATGGATAGTAATCCTTTTCCAACAACAGAAGCTAATTCTATTAATAGAACTATAGAAGCCAAAGCAAGTGCTAATGGTATTGATAAAGATGATTTGAATAGTAGATTAGCAACATCTGGTAGAGGTACTGATGAATTAAACTCAATTAATAAATTCCCAGAAGGTGACTTAAAAGTAGACGCTCAAAAAGACTATCTCAATTTTAAAAATAATGTAGCCAATGATGCTATAGATAGAGCTAACTCTGGTAGACCTCCTGCTAGTGGATATGACGGACAAGGAAATCCAACAGGCGAAGCACCAGGGCCTAGTTTACCGCAAAATACCACACCAGATGTAATGAGAACTCCAGCTAATGCTTCTTCGGCTCCTGATGGTACTACTGGTGGTGGTGCTGTAGCCCCAGATCCAAATGTTGCTCCAGCTACATCAGCTTCTGGCGATCTAACAACAGCTGTTGACGATGGTAGTAATGTAGCATCAGGTGGAATTCAAAATGTAATTGCTAGAGGCCAACAAGCTTTAGCTTCTCTAAGACCAGCCCAAGTACCAGCACAAGGTGGCGGATCTGTAGGAGGTTTGGCTAATCAAGCACCAGATGTTTCTCAAGGTGCAAATGCTGCTAGTAGATTACAACAAGGATTAGCCGATCAAACCGCTGGAGCAAGATCAGCTATGGCTCACCCTAATACTGGTGGGGGACAACCTTCTAATGCTGGGGCGGCGCAAGGTAGTGGAACTGATGGTGGTGGTAGTTCCGTCGGTGGCGGTGGCGAAGCTCCTACAGGTGGAGCACAACCAGCTTCTACAGGTACTATAGCGGCCGATGCTGAAGATGGTGGTACTTTAATTGGTAGAGCAACCAACGCCGCTAGTACAGCTTCCAAAACCGCTGGAGCCATAAGTGATGTGGCCGATGTAGGTGATGCTGTAGATTTGATGGCTGGTATGAGCGGTCCATTAGCGCCCATAGTTGGGCTAGTAGGTGGTCTTATTTCCCTTGGAACTACAATTGCTGGATTATTCCACAAAAAACCACCACCCAAGAAAGAAGCTCCACCGCCACCTAGTACAATGAGTATAGGTGCTAATCTTTCACAGAATCAATCATCTGGTGTTGGAATCTATTAATCAAAAAAAATTTGAAATCTGATTTTACTCTATATCTTTATTAAATCACAATGTCTGACCCTATTCAAGAAGATATGTTTTTCGCAGAGCATTGGACTACAGAAAAGTACAAAGAATTTGTTGAGTGGGTTAATAGCGAACAATATGACACAGTTGTAGAAGCTTATTACTATTTGGCTAAACAGTTTGAAGAAAATCAAACAAAGTGTAGTGATTGCGATATGTTTATAGACCACGACAATGAAGACATTACATGTAATTGTGATAGTCAAGAACAAAATGAATAATTATTTTCTAGGTAAATAATATATGACTAAGATTGGAGTATTGATACCTTTGTGTTCTAGAAATCAAGATTGGAAAACTGCAAATGATATAGATTTTTTTTCTTGTTTTCAAATGTTTTTTTATCAATCGATTAGTGGAAAGTATGAATATAGATTTTACTTCGCTATCGATGAGAATGATAAGTTTCTAATGGATAATATAGATAATATCAAAATGAAACTTAATAAAGATTTAGACTCTATACATATAATGCCTAAAACTTTAAACAAGAATCCCTACGGAATCTGGAATAGATTACTCGAAGAAGCTAAAGATGAATGTGATTATTTCTATCAGTGTGGTAGTGATATTTGTATGTTAACTAAGAACTGGGACGATTATTTTATTAAACAGTTAAAGAAGAATGATAATATAGGTTTTATTGGTGGTGTCGATAAACAATTTTGGTTAGAAAGAGCTATAAGAGGACTAGACCAAATACTAGAGAATGTTTTTTTTCATAAAACTCATTATGAAATATTTAATAGATTTATTAACCCAGAGTTTAAGACTTGGTTTGGTGATGACTATTTAAGTCAATTATATAGAGAAGTTGATAAAACTTTTATATGTCCGCAAATTCTATTTCAAAATGCTAACAGAGTAGGAGATGGTAATAAGAAGTCAAGGTATGAACCCAGTTTAGAAAATCAAGATAAATGGAAAACTATAGCCATTAACGATAGTGACTTAATTAAACAATTTATAAACGAAGTAAATATTAATGAAAAAAAATAAAAAAAAAATATATATTGTTATTTTATAAAAAATGAATCCAGCTAATGAAAATTCTCAACCTGCTCCAGCTTCTGGCTCTGGCCCTAGCAATTCAATGCCTGGCTCCAACAACCCAAAGCTTAGTTCAGTGAATTATGTTACTATCTTACCTGAAGGTAAAACATCTGGCTACAAACCACAGCAACAGATTGATTACAAAATCGATCCTATTCAGTTTCCATACATTGATGGTAAACAATCCTATTTACTCTTAAATGTTACTCCTGAAGTTAAGTTTAGTAATACCGCCGCTACAGCTAAACCTGGTGTTTGTTTCCCAGCTAATATGGGAGCCAACTCTTTAGTCAATAGATTAGTCTGTCGATCCAACGATGGTACTGGTAGAATCCTTGAAGACAGAGAAGCCTATAATTTATACAATGGTATTGGAAATGCCTACCAGCACGATAGTGATGTATTCCCAGCTTTAGCAAAAGTAGAAGCTGTTTCTGGTAGATCCACCGCCACAATTAATCAGTCTATTGATAATATTAATAACTGTTATTTCTTTCCACAGGCTGATATAGCAACTACATCTAATGAATCGGTTGCTGGTAATACATTGATCCAAAATAGTTTTGTTATCCCTATCCAACTTGGTTTATTTAGTGCTTTTTCGGATCAGCATTTTGCACTACCAAATATGGATATTAATGGAGTTCATTTAACATACCACTTAGAAACTGGTAATAGAACTATGATGCTACTCTGTCATAAGTTTTACAAGAAAGATACACTCAATAACGGTGTTGCTAACTGTCATGTAGAACACGCTGTAAATCCATTAACAAAGATTGCTTGTACTTTCTCTAATGGTACCACATTTAAGATAGACACAAGTGTTTGTGACTGTAATCTAGTAATTAATGGTAGACCTTGGGATCTCTCATTCTTAGCTTGGCGTGTCGGACATTCATTAGAAATCGGTTCTAATGGCAACTCAGCTCTGATTACCAAGATAGAAATTAACGGAGGACAAGTTCAGGTCACTTTAGGTAACGCAGTTGTAGGCGGTGGTGGCGGAGCCGACACAATTGGTTTCTCAGCTATCGGTGATAGAAGTTACACAATTGATAAATGTGAGTTAAGAGTTCTAAATACTATGCCTGATATGCCTACAATGAAACAGATTAGACGAGCTGTGATGAATGGTGTTAACTACAATACTACTCAATTATACAAAGTCAGTACAGCTTCTCAGCTTAAGAACGCTGTGATAGATATACCAGAATCACTAACCAAGGTTATGTCTTTAATGGTAGTACCTTTACAACAGGCCAACTTAAATGTTGTGGATCAAGATAATGTCTACTTATTCAGTAGACCTGATTCTATACTTGCAAATAATGATAATGACTATGAGTATCAGTTCCAAGTTAGAGATGTATTGATTCCAAATCTTGCTGTAGTGACTGATAAATCTGTTGATGATAAAAATGATAATTGTATATATTTCAATAATCAAATGATGGCTTTAAGACCTATGATGAATGTTAGAGCTTTAACAGATCATGCTATTCAGAGAGAAAACAACACATTAGATCTCACCTTACCATATTTCTTCCCTCTACTTCTTTCTCCACAAGGTTCCAGTTTTGATCTAATTGATTCGGCTCCACAGCTCAGAATTACTAATAGAACCGCAACGGTAGCTGATATTACCGCAAAGCTTAACTTTGTTTTTGCAAATCACACTAGATTGTTAAGAATAACCGATCAAGGAGTAAATGTAGAATTTTAATTTTTTTTATCTCGATTAATAATAAATGTCTAAAAAGAATCCAAAGCCTCTAAATGTAGGACAGCAACCTAATCCGCCTGACTTTCAGAAAGTGTATAGCGAAACACTACAGGCGAAGAACTTAGGTGTAGACAAAATACTTTTAAATATTAATGGAGCAAACAGTGAAATACCTACTAATAGAAATTCTATTATTAAGTATTCTTTAAAACAACCTGTGGTTTTAGAACCAGGGGATATGGTTACACTAGTATCTTCTTTTGTAGAAGAAAAAGGTTTAGCCGAAAATACTATATCATTTGAAACCGATTTTGAAACAGAGATGAGATTTCTATATTACAAGCAATTTGATTGTGGTGATATGACTAACACTAGTGAAGATGTTGGCTGGTGTCCGTACCCAAAATTATTACCTGACTTTTATACTGGAGCTTCTGATGATCGTTTAGGTGTAACACAAGGTTTTTTACAATCACAAACTTATGGGTATCTTTATAGTGATGTAGTATGTGATTGTAATATTAATATGGATTATACTAATAAAGTTTATACTAAAAATCCAGATGGAGATAATAATGAAAATGGTGCTGATCTAACTTCTGGAGCAAACGGACAAATAGGATATTTGATGGAAACATCGGCCTATCAAGATACTAGTGCTCCTGCTAATATGTATTATAGACCAGTTTATGGTAGAAAAATAATTAAAGTACCAGCTGGTAATTATTCTACAGATGCTTTAGCTAATATAATATCAGAACAAATGAATGGAAGTATAGGTAAAGATAATAATGATTTTAGTGATGCATTATTAGATAAATTATATAGACCAAATGCTAGTTTTAATGGGAACGGAAGTAAATTTTGTACTACTTTACCCTTTTTTAGAAATATAACTGGTACTGTAGAAGATGTAGCCAATAAAGAAATTTTTGGTAATGAGCCTTCATATAAAAGTACTGGAAGTCAACTTTGGGATAGAAAGGTAGAAGGTATGGTAAGACAAATATTTTATTCAAATAGTAGTTGGTTTGAATCTTGGCAATATAATCAAGTTACTGAAGATATAAAAAATACTGCTATAGGTCGTCTACCACCTGGAGATAAGTACCCAAACGGTCAAGAAGATACTACAAATTTTCCACTTAGAGCGAGTGATAGTGCTGGGGAGTATAGAACAGTGGATTTAATAACACTTCTATCACCGAGTGCTACAAGTGGTAATAGTGCTGCTGTGAATTTCTATGCTGGTGCTAACCATTTATATAATTTATTTGATAATGATTATGAAGGTTTCTATTGTAATCCAAAATTAAAAGATGGTTCTTTAGATTTTACAAATGATTATTTTAGACCACCAACTGTAGTGGAAATGTTGCAACTTCAAGTAGGTGTAGAGTTCGGAATAGTTCCATTTTTTGGTTCTAATGGAGCTGCCTATCAAACTAAATATCCAGGTTCTACACGACTACCACAGAATGGTGATGCTATGACATTTAATACTCTATGGCCTGTTAATGGACTCAAATTTCCAGGAGAAGGTAGTTTAATACCACCACGGAATAAATTTGCTGGTACATCAGTAGCTGAATTGACTTTTAGTGATGCTACAGCAAATAGATTTGCTTTCCAAAACTTTCACGAATTTTACAAGTTACCTAATTTAACAGCTGATGTTAAAACGACTACAGACTATGGCGGACAACAAGCTACCATGTTTAATAATCCTTTCTATAATGGATCGGCTGGTGGCTCCGAAACTGATAATGTACCTGTAGCTGCCACTGATAGTAGTTGTGCCGTCTATCCAATTGATAGTAGTTCAGGTATAATGATTAATAATTTTGCTTTTGATCTATGTACCGACACAGATGTATATAAAAATGCTATAGCTGAAATAAGAGCATTAGATAACAATCATACTAAAGTTGCAATGTTGTATAAAGAAAAATTATATTATGATTTAATTACTAAACCTTTTGATAAATTTTTTGCTTCTCCAGCTGACGCACAAGTAGCTTGGGAGAAATCATTATGGTTCCGATTAGGATTTAACTACAATCAGCTTGGAGATATAACTTCACAAGTAGAATCTACTTCGACTTTTGGAGGTAGAAGATTTAAAGTTAATAATCCTGCTGATACACCAAACCCTAACCCAAGATTTATTGGTAGACAAGAAGTATTACCCAACAAAGGTATTATCACTCATAATCAATTTGATTTTAGTAAAATAGTATCGTCTGATGGTTTGGGTGTAGGAAATCCAGTGAGTACAGGAAACACTTCTGGTGTACCACTACAGATGTATAGATTAGCTGATTATTATTTTTCAAAGCAACTAAATAAAAATTTAGGTTTAAATGGAAATATGATCCATTTATTAGCTGAATCTAAACCATTAAACGCACAAAACTTACCCAGTTTATCTAATGGTAAATCCTATTTACTGATAGAGAGTGATATTATTAAACCAAATTTCAAAGATGTGAGAGCTGATTGGGGTAATCTATTAGGTATTATGAGTAAAGAAAATGCTACCAACGATACTATTTTTGGAGCTGAACCAATAGACTTTACTATTACAGAACCTAGATTATTAAGTGATATTACTATTTATATAAAGAACCCAGACGGTACATTAGCTGACGATAGAGTAGTTGGAAAAAATTGTGGTTTCATAATTCAAATTACTAAACCCATTAAACCGCAGGAGGTTCCTCAAATAGATCCACCATAAATAGAAAAAGCATAGCTAAATAAAAATATATGATAAAAATATATGGAATATTTAAAAAAATTTTACCCTTACACTGTAGATCAATTCGACGAGTTCCACAGGAAAGCTTTTCCAAATACTAGTAAATCTACATGTTACTGTTTTTATCAATCTCTCAAACGAATAGAGAAGATATATGATAAACCTTTGGAAACTCTAAATTTATGTTTTTTAGATGATCCGAATGATTTATATAATAAACTTTTAGAAAGTGATTATAGTGAAAATACAATAATAACTACTTATACCCATATTTTAAAACTTTTAAAGCTAATGGATTTTCCATTACATCAATATAATAAGTTCTTAGAAATACTAAACCACAACTCTCAAAAAAGACAAATTAGACAAGAAGAAGAATTAAGAGAAAAGTTAGAATTTTTACCAGATTACCAAAGTTTAAGAAATGTAATAAAAGCCAGAATTAAGGAAGTAGATTTTAATTTGCAATTTAGTGAAATGAAGCAACTATTGATTATGTCCTTTTTGGTTCTATCAGTACCAATGAAACCTAACTCTTATCTCAATATGAAGTATAGTTACTATGACCCAGGTGGTAGAGGTAACTGGATAGTTATGGACGAAGATGAAAATTTTGAACTCAAATTTGGAGAATCTATAATTAAAGTTGTTGATGAGGACTTAAAGAAAATAATAGATATTTGGCGAAATGGATACAATCCAACTAAATGGGTATTTATTAGTAATGAAGACTCAAAGAAACCTATGAATGTGAAGGAAATCAGAAATTCAATAAGTATAGCATCAAAAGATATATTTGATATTAGTTTAACAGCTGGGGACTTAAGGAACGCCTACATGAAACATTTGATAGAATTAGATCCTGATATGGAACAAAAGATCGCTATTTCTAAGATATTAGGTTATAAAAATAATGATAAACTGGACTTACACAAGATAATTTAAATATTGTTAATAATTATAAATGACTTCGCAATCTATAATACTTAATTTGAATAAAGAATTTGCTAGTTCACAAGCGGAAAACTTCTTACAACCAGTTTCACAAGCCTATGATGTAGGTAAAGAAGCCGAAGTAGCTTTATATGGAGCAAATTTAACCAGAAAACCTATACTTAACGAACAAAAACCTGGGGTGAGTGATAATTTTACTGAAGTAAGTATACAATTTGCATCTATGCCTGATGTAGCTCAGGTAAATGAATTTCTTGCTGGTACAGTAGTAGACGCTACTAAAGTACCATATTATGCTACAGGGCTTCCAAATCCTAAATCATTTCCTGAGGTTGGTAGTTATGCTAGAGATGAAATATGTGATTTCTTAGCGGCGGATTTTAATACTAACATTACTCAAGAATGTAATGGTACTAGAATGCAAAGTGTTGAAAAAAATGATATTTCTATAAATGGAAAAGCTGTAGTTCTACAAATACCATACAGTGTAGCATTTGAAAAAGAAAATTTTTATTTTGGTTTACAAGGTTCTAATATGCTTTATGCTGATACTACTGCTACAAACTTTCAATTAAATTGCAATTTGCCTTGTAATTGTCAAATAGAAACTTATGATAATACTGAAGAAGTAAACACAGGTGATATACTAAGAAATGAAGTAACTGGCGGTGATTTCGATCAAATATTAGAAATAAGAGCTAATGTTGCCGTAGATAAAACCAATTATTCATCTTTCTCACATATTAATAGTTCACCTATATTTCCATTATTGACTCAAAACAAACTTTCACAATTAGATACTTATACTAATGGTTGTAATCAATGTTTCTTTGAATATGAAGTTAATTTAGATGATACTCAAACAGATAATACCTATGATGTTATAACTGGATTTACTAATACTTATTTACAATCTCAATGGGCGTCTAGTAATACTCCTGCTCTCAATTCTATTAAACCTGTTTCATTTGACAATATAGCAAATTATCCATCAGTATTTGTGGGTATTAGACATTATCACAAGATTGATTCTAGTAATGTTACTCATTCATTTTTAGAGGTATTTTGTCCTAATGAAATAAGTACTAGATGTGATTATTTAAATGATAGTAATCCTCTTTCTAATGTATTTACTGAAAATTTAGGAAGATTGGCTTTGGTAAATTTGAATAATACAAATATGAATGGATTAACAGTCGGATATAGATTTGTTAAACACAAAAATCAAAGGGGTGCTGGTTATCAACAACTATTAAGTACACCAAGTGATGCTAATGAAGAATTAGTATTATTTAGTAATACATATAGTATACAAGTCTATACAAGAGATAGTGAAGGAGAAGTTGTTGTCTATGACTCAACCAGCCATTCATTTTATCTACCTGGTAATTTATTAGAAGATGGCTTTTTGATTAACGGTGCTATAAGTCAAAGAGCTCCTGCCGAAAGATGTAATTTAGGATTTATGCCCTACATGTTTGTTAACAAAGCTGAAACAGATGAAGGAATATCTAATCCAAGGGGGAACTGGATATGTTATATGGATAATACCAAAGGTGATTTTGTCTATAAACAGGGAGCGCAACAATATAATATATTAGTTACATCTCCATCTTTGGAACAGGCTTTAGGACAATCTCAATTGGAACAGAATCCAATAGTAATAAATAGAAAAAGTACTGCTGATAAATTTGAATTTAAGGGTGATAATAGATTAAAGTATGATCCAAATGCCTTTCCAAGATTTAGAGCTGAAGCTGGATTAACCAAAATGTATAGTGATAATACTCAATATAATATAGAACTCAATTTACCAGTGAAGGCCTATAATACCACAAGAACTAATAAAAATAATATAGGACAGAAGAGAACTATTGTTTATAAAACAGAGCCAGTGATAGAAGGTGAATCTCACGAAATACAATCAGTATTTATAAATAAAAATATTCAACCAAATTCATTAAAATTTTTAACACTAAACAACACGGAGCCATTGAACCTAAATAATATGAATATTCAAATTCGTAGAAATCACAACAATGAATTAGCAACTGAATTAGAAGACGCTTCTGTTGAGATTCTAATTAAATCAAAATAAAAATAAAAAATATTGCTTAAGTTTATAAAAATGACTGATTTGAATTCGTACTTTAACCTCGGCTTAGAATCTACCAACCAACCTATAGATAATGCTGGTATGATTAATATATTTAGAACCCCAGTTGATACTAGTTCTGAAAACTTAAACAGAATTACTTTCAAGTTTCCTAAAACTGGTTTGTTAACTGGCGATACAATGATTACACTACAGTTTACTTTAAACGATGGTGGATCGGCTATGACAAGTAACCTTACCCCTAATTTAGCCAATGGAGCAATTGGAGCCATTAAGAGAACTAGAATCCTTGTTGATAATAAAGCTCTTGTCGATTTGCAAAGACCTGGAATAGCAGAAAATGTTAAACTGTATACAAGAAATACTCAAGTTGAATTAGCAGAAAAAGAATACGCTATGTTGGGTAATCAGTTTAGAACCACCGTCCAAGCTAGTGGTGAAGAAGCAATCAATGTAGACGATATGAGATATTTCAATGGTGATGCTAATGTTGTTGGATTTAACAGAAATGTTATCAAACAGGTAGCAACCAGTAAAGTGTATGGTATTAAATTAAAACATTTAGGAGCTGACTTCTTAGAAGCCAATTCATTACCTGTATTTTTAATGGGACATAGAGAAATTGTTTTAGAGCTTGAATTCCACGATGACTGTAGAGAATACATTGTTGATCCTAATGGTGGAGCTTTCAATGCTGGAGATGTTAAGGTATCTTTAGCTGATGCTGAATTAGTTAGTACTCACATTATGTTACCACCTGATGTAGAAGCTCAAGAAGTTGCAAATATGGCTAGACAAGCAGTTCAATACCCACTCTTAGATACCTATGTCGTCAAAGGTGTTGTTGATACCGCTGGTATCGGTTTAGGTTCCGTACAAGACCAGACATATAGAATTAATTTCCAAAATAGAGAAGTCCACAATCTATTAATCTGTAATATCGATACTGTAGCTTCCGCCAAACGAACCATTGCTAATCAGAGAGCAAATGCTTTAGGTGGTGAGAAGTTACAGATGAAAGTCAACGGACAGAATCTATTTGATAAACGAGTAGAAGATCAAACTTTACTCTACCAGTTAACCACATATAGTGAAGATGGTAGAACTCTAAAGGTTCCATTCAACGCCTGGAGATGTGATTCAGCATCGTTAGCCAATTACAGACAGGCCACCAATCCATTATACTTAGATTACCGTGGTGGTTTCCACTACCTTAAGGTTGATTTTAGTAATGGAAATGCTGGAGTATTTGGTAGCGGAACTTTGATGAAGACCGCTTGTGAGATTGATTACTCATTAGTACCAGCTACACAGACCAGTCCAAAACAAGACGAAAAGAGAGATGTGTTTTTCTATGTCACCATTAGTAAATTATTATCCATTGGTGCTAATCAAATTAATATTTCTTACTAAGTCACTAGTTATTTCATTTATTCCATTTATTAATTTCTATCTAATATATATATATAAAGATGAACCGCTACGGACAACATTTACCCACAATTTCAAGGAACTATATGTCCGCCATACTTGGTAGACAAGATGGAAGTACCTACAGTAGTTATGAAAATATAGTCACACCTAATGCTGAAGCTGTTAAATCAAATATAGTAGTAGCATCAGGTAGTACAACTAATATATTTAGTAAGCCACAGAACAGTGAGAATTTCAATGTAATACAGATTTCTTTAGATACTATGCATATTAATAATGATGTTAATGATGTATATAATATTTCATTAAAACAAGGTGTAGCTTCAACATCGTTAACTGAAACCTATAATAGTCCAGTCAAAGCCAAATCCAATTTCCAGAGAAATTATCCAGTTACCAATAATTTTTTTAATATAGAATTACTAAATAATGCAGGTAATGACTTACACGCCAATGTAGTAGTTACTTTATCTAAATATACCCAGTTTAATCCTCCTTCTCAGTTGGGTGATAATATAGATTTCAAAGTAATGACTAACTTGGTTAGAGATTCCAATATGTTTATTGATGATGTAAGTAGGGGATTGGTAGAGAGTTGTAAGTTGATAAACATTCAAGGTATGATGAATTCAGAATCAGCCAATACCCATGTAGTAGCCCCAATCGAGTTTCAGGTACCTACAAGTAATAGTTATGCTGAAGTTTATGCTGTCAGTGATAGTGTTAGCGATAACTTTGAATTTGATATTAGTGGGGATACAGATGTAACAGATTATGGTAGAATTGTAAATGGCCTCACATTAACTGGTACAACTCCTAGTATAATATCAGTAAATAGATATAAATCAATTGATTTAGTTAATCTTAGGGGTAATGTAAATAGTGGAAATATATCTATATATTCAACTGGTACCAATATTCCATATAACTATATACCAAAAAATTGGGCTAATACTAGTGCAGCTGTATACTATATTCAGAATGATGCGAAAGGAGTATTAAAAGAAATTAGAGTAGATGGATATTCAACTCTACATGTTAGTAGGATAAGAGCTGTAATCCAAGATAGCTCTACAGGTATAAAAGAGATATGGGAGAGTCGAATAGCTGATGGTGATATAAGTAGAGTATTTAAACCAGATTATTTGATACCTTCCAATAGTACATTATATATAGAAATGGAAGGTAGTAGTCCTGTAGGAACAGATCAAGAGATAAATGTAAATGTAAAAATAATAGAATATTTAACTAAGCCTGAAAAGGTAAACAGTAGAGTTTAAGAGTAGTTGAGTAA
>Ga0181400_1000507_pt1 | contig 16745 bp, 16 predicted proteins | sample 23SPOviralmetaG_FD_130129 | JGI IMG/M metagenome (GOLD analysis project Ga0181400, IMG submission 130129) | Marine viral communities from the oligotrophic San Pedro Time Series (SPOT) site, San Pedro Channel, CA, USA - 23 SPOT_SRF_2011-06-22 | ecosystem: Environmental > Aquatic > Marine > Strait...
AATCTCATTTAATTTTAAGAAACCCCCCTTAGGGATGATTTCTCAACCCTTTTATACTCTCATAATTTTATTTCTGTAATAATACCACTATTTGTATTCTTTTTACACTAAATTTATTTTTCTAGAAGATATCTTCTAATTATTTGTAAACACCTGCTAATGTATTCTCTGCAAAATTTAAATCTGTTTTAATATTTTTATCAATCCGATAAATTACACCTGAATTATCACCAACTTGTCCAAGACCTCCTTCTGGATCTAATATTTGAGTTTTTATTGATGTAATTGTTTTTTTACGAGTAACCGTGAACACAGCTCCACCACCACCGTATTCTATGAATCCATTACTTCCTTGATATTTTCCTACATCTGCCATCGTTGCCATAGGATTTGATGTATTGTAATAATTTGCCTGATCCAAAATATCTGAATTTATTAGGAAATATCCCCTTAAAATACGACGAGGCAATTTGGCTGATGTAATCCTTGTAGAATTTGCTAATACAACAGACGTTGGAGAAACCGTAAAATCAGGAGTAGCCGTATAATCACCAAACGTTTTTGAGGCATTAAAATAATTTACTTGTGAATTTAATTGTTGAGTATAAAGATTTATTGAATAAACATTTACAGAATATGTTTGAGAATCTACTGATGAAATATCTGCATTCGTAGTGATACCATTTACATTGGTCGTGGTATCTTGATATTCCATTAATCTGTTTTTTATATTAGGTCCCTCAGGATAAAATTGATTATATTCATATCCCAAGATACCCCACAATCCTTGGTCAAAATTTTTATGACTGAATCCCATATCTTCAATGGTTATCCCACATTGAGAATCATATATAGTATCCAATTCTAAATTGATATTTACCTGAGGAAATGATTTTACATTATCTGGGTTAGCAGCATTTAATGAAACAGATATTACTGAATAAGGAAACATTGATGGAGACCATGTCGTATAATGTAATTGCTTATTTATTTTATAACAATCCTCACCACCCTGTCCAGAAGGAGGAGGACCAAATACATTGGATGTTGGATTAGGATCACCAGCATTATAAAAATTTCCTACCTTTTCTGCTGTATGTAAATTTTCAATTTCAAATCTTGATGCTTGTTGATTAAATAAGAATGCAGGATTATTTGAACCGACATAAACAGATCTTATAAAATCTGCCGCCGTGAATGCTTGTTGACCATAATATTGAATGGGAGCATATCCAGAGGATAACATTATCGCCGCATTTCCATAAGCATTGAAATGATAATCATATCCTAATTTAGTATTTGACCTGATCAGATCTATACCCAATTCCTTATAATAAGAATCTGGTATTCCACCTATTTTTTCTGTTGTTAATGCGATAAGATCTGTCCCACCAGGAACCCTTATCCTCTTACCAAATCCAAATGCTAAATTTTCATAACTAGACGCGACAGCATCACTCCCATTCAAATTTATTGTATCAGGATTATACGCAACGAATACTGGAACAGATGATAAATCTGGTTCTGTTGCTAAGGGAGGTGCATCAATTGACGATGATGCTACTGAAACATTATACATATCATCTCCCACTGGATAATTCGCAAAAGCAGCATCTTGTTTTTTCAAATCTAAATGCAAGAATCTTGCTTCCTGAGCAAAGGATGCCCCTAGTGAGGCACTGGTGGGATTTACTGTATCTGAATAATTACTTCTCCCTTCATCTAAACCACCACGAATCAAATCAGGATATAATGCTTGTGCTTCAAATAAACTCTTGAATTTTTGTAAATTTGCATCTGTCCACGCAAGATTTGTTTCAATAACCGCCGAGGAAGCACTTGCCAGAGCTAGTTGGCTGTTAGTGACGAAACCATTATATGGAAATGAATTCCTACCTGCTTCTACTATTTCTGGTCTTTTAAATCCTACATAAGCATAAGAATTCAAATATTGTGTTGCTCTTGAAACATCTCCACCATTTCCACCCGAGTAATCAACAGTTGGAGGACCAGGCGCACCTACAAATGAAGCATTGGAATTGAAATATGGTCTTGCAAATGATGCCGAAAATAAATTATAATTCGTACAAGGAAATGCTTTATTCAATGTTGAATTTACAATCACAGTATTTTCATCGGTAAAACGACCACCCGTTGAAAATGATGAATTAATAAATGATGGTTCATCTGTTGTTGTCAATTGATTAGTGATATCTGCTGCTACGTTAGCTGGTGAATTATATCCTTGTGGGATTTGAATGGTTTTTTTCTCCTTATACAAAATATATGGATGAAGAGCAGGATCTGATTTTACTTCACTAGGAGCCCCAGCTGCTAGGAAAGATCCATTTTCTAGATATTCTTTTGAAGTAGCAATGCTAACAGCATTTACATCCCACACAACACGACTCTGTTTGAAAATTGTAAATCTTGAATTATCATTTCTTATTTTCCTAAATTCAACCAGAGCATCTGAGGCACTTCGTCCATCTGTTACTTGCCAATCATCTGCATAAACATGAGATGCTTGTAGAGGATATGTTTGACATCCAACTGGATAACCATCCGGAACAGCCCATTGTTCTGCTGCTTTTAATGTGCTAGAATAAGACCCACCATATACACCAGATGCCTGACCAAAATTACGAGGTAATGAAATATAATTTTCACCATTAGTATTTTTGTAATATGATATCACAATTGATGCTTCATTATCTTTTTCTTGAATTTCTTCTGTAATATTTTCAGATTCTTCAAAAGCATATCCTTCTGGGGTTTTTTGAATGGGGACATCTGGATTTGGAAAACCAACTGATGATCCAATATCAATAATATCAAATCCAACAAATGATGATGATGTGGTTTTAGTATATGAAATATTATATTGACCAAGAGTTTTACCAGCAAATTCAATGATATCTCCACCAGCACCCCGTTGGGCAATGTGAGCAGATTGAATAGATACTTGATCTCCAATATCTAATGTGATACCCGATGATACTTGATTCGTAAATAAAGCAGTATTTGTATCTGCTAAATTGGATGCAGAGAATTCAACAGATTGTCTGCGATTACAATCTAATAATAATGTTTGAGAATAAGGAGTTGGTCCTGGCTGACTCATATTTATAATATGAATGTTAAAAAAAAATAATTTAGTAAATTGATTTACATAAGAACCGTTGTGACAAATCCACCAGAGATTGTGGTTTGTTTCGCGAGCTCTAACCAAGTTCTCTGAGTATAATTACCCTGTTCATTAAGACCAGCATATTTGAAGAAATATTCAATACCACGAGAATTTACTCTTTCATTACGATTGAGACGATATGCTAACCAATTGAATCTACCAAGAACACCCTTTTCATCACCAGCATCACCAGAATTTTGAACATATCCTTCAAATGTATCATCCGTAAGGGCAACACCTTCTGCACAGAATTCTTCACGAGTTACAAATGGAACCATCCCTTCTGCTTGTGCCGTGTTGTGGAAGTGACGGGCAGGATTGGTAACATCAATAGGATATAGGAAACGATCATTGTATTTCAAATTTGTGGTAAGAGAACCATTATTATTTCCTGCCGTTGGAACCTGACCAAAGGAATAATGCCTTTCAGGAGAGATACTATGATATTGATTGAGAACACTATTATCATTTGCATCATCCGATTGAAGACCAGTAATTACCTTAGTAACAATACGACCAGCACCACCAAGATTTCTAATCTGAGTAGTTCCAGAAGTAGAAGTAGCAGAGACAGATAATTTGGAATGACGATAATCAAAATGGCTGATACTTATAGTATCATTCGCACGAGCATAAGCATCCATCATTTCCTGAGGATAATAAATGTAATCAGCAATTAATTTTAATTCAGTGGTATCAATCGTGATGGGGACGGTGCCAACACCATCTTCAACACATACACGTTGAGCATTCACCGGTTCAAATGTTAATTCAACCGATACCTGTTCTTGCATCATGTACAGAGGGAGCTGGGTTTGTTTTAACATGGGGAAGAGATCAGAGAGAGCAATCTGGAAAACGGGTTTCTTGACAACATTCGCCCAATCAAGATTGTTTAAATCAGCGACAGCACCTACAGCACCATTATATTCACGACCATTTGATAAACCATAACGAGGTGCGCGAGTATTATTTTCAGCACCACCAGCCGTGTCACTAGCATCGGAATATCTGAATTCGTGAGCAACAACACGACCAGACTGGACCTGTTCCCTTTCAAGCTGATGTTCATTAGAAATAAACATACTCTTGTAAGCAGTAAGATAATTGTATCCATCAATTTCTTGAACAGTTTTAGTTCCAATTTTAAGAGCAGCACGAGAAATGAGAGATGCTACTCCTACACCAAGAGGGAAGAATCTACGATCACCACCACCATCATCCGTAACAGAAAATGTTACTTTTGAATGAGAATGAAGGATACCCTTATTCAAAAAAACGAATCTACAAAACGAATCGCTTGAAACCGCAGGATCTAGAATACTCGTTTCTACATCCGTCGCGGTTGTTGTATCCATAGGGGATACCCTTAGAAGATCGGGGACCTGAGCACCGACCGGTTCGCGTTCAATCATACTATCAGACATTTCAGTGGAATCAGCCATTATATATTATTTATAATGAATAAATTAAAAAAATTTTAATTGAAAAATAAATTTATTTGCAGGGTTCTTCGTTAAAAGATATCTTCTAATTCAATACCTGTAAACCTTGCGGTCCAAAGACGAGAGTTTGCTTGGCGTGAGCAAAAACGAAGAATGCTTGCGGGAAATCTGTGGTAAGATCCAGACTTAAATTAATACCGAAATTAACGTTTGAATAATCAACGCCTTGGTCAGACACGGCATCCAGTGCTACGCCGATCCCAAATCCACAACCACCATAAGCAAAATCTTTATCAAAACGAGCAACATCTGATAATCTAACATTTTGCGGACGAAGAGAAGTTCTGGTAATTTGAGCAAATTTCTGAATGGCATTCATATAATTTTCAACAATTTGAGAATCAGCCGTTTTATTTGAGGAATTGGTCTGTTGTAGAGTATTAATATTAAAATCAATAGGATATTTCGAACCATTACGAGTGAAAAATAATTCAGTAATATCGGCAGAACTAGCATCAGAATTAGTAGGATACAGTGTGGCAAGACCATCATGTAAAACATTATTGATATGAGCAGCAGGAACAATATTTGCAAAGATACCTAAGACTCTTGATAAACCTAATTGGAAATTTATAATACCATTACCAGAATTAATAGTTTGATAATATGATGAAATACTATTGTATTCATAAGTTCCCGAAGATCTTGATTTTAATTGCTGAACAGTTTGAGCATCGGGTTCCATTAATTCAGCTACTAGGGATACATCCTTGAATTGATAAAATGATTCACTGTATGAAGCAGAATCCGTATCACCCGACGAATGGAATACTTGTGTATCAGGACTTAACGAGAGTTCTACGATGAGACCACCTACCGCCTCCGCCATGAGCGGAAGAGGTTCACCGCCATTAAGGAGGCCACAAGGGAGGGGCATGCAAAAATGATTCATCGTGCTAGAAGATGAAGGAATATTTATAACAGATTGCTGCTGAGCATCATAGTTAGGAAGAATCAAAGAAGTTTCATAAGTATGTCCGATATTATCCTGTTCAGATGTAGTGACAGGAAGATAAGAAGCAAGGAATCTGTTGTAATGACGTATTGATTCTATGGTCTGACCAGTTCTCTGGGATTTTATGGTGAGAGAATCTATACACGAGTAAACACCTAATTTTTCACTCATGGCTAGATTTGAAACATCACTAGATGAAGAAGATGCACTAGATAGTAAGGCACGGAACTTACCAGTGAATCTTACTGAATTACCTAAGAGCATTCTGTCCTGCTCACCAATGATAAATTGAATTACTGGATTGCCGTCTTTAAAAGAAACAAATCCATTCGCCGCAACATTTGAAGGTACGATTTCGGTATTAATATTTGTAACAGACATTTATATGAAATGCTTGATAAAAAAAATATTTATTAATTTAAAATTTAAAGGATATCTATCTTTTAACGGTCAACCATAAGACCACCATTCTTAATCTGTAATCTACGAACATGAGCAACAAAGTTGTTCCATAATTTCGGTTTGGTTTGCTGAGCACCAGTGTATTCTACCTGTAAATTAAAATCTTTACCACGGGCATCATATACAGCATTCTTACCAAGGGCAAGGGCACGACCAATGAAGAAATTTTCCTGGAAGGATAAGAACGATAGTGGCTCTATATCAGCCATGGCAAGAGATTTCTCCGCCTCAATACACCACTGTTGGGATATTGAATCTTTTGCTGCAATCTTACTAGTGTCAACCTTACGCGAAGGATTAATACGACCATCATAGATAAACTGATATTCTTGAAGTTCATCACAGATACCAACTAGACCAGAACGGCTACTTCTGTTAGTTTTATCAATGGAATCCTTGAATTCAATATAGGTATCCGAACAAGATATCATCTGTCTAGAATTGTAAGATGTAGCATCCGTGGGAACACATAGAATGGAAGTAGCACGAGATTCAATTAATGGGAGACGAATATTAGCAACATTGTCACCAGCTAATTGAGAGAATCTGTAATTGGTGAAAGTACGATAATCATAATTCATAGTTCCCCCTTCCTTCATCATGGTCATCATGGATTGTTCATATCCAGATGGGACCTCTATCTGCTCCACAATTAATTCAACATTTGATAGGGTATACGTAGGATCATACGATGAAGCACTCTCAACATTATCTGAAACCACGAAACATTTTTCACCACTTGGATTAGGTAACTGAACTCCCGTAGTATTTGAAACATTTCCGTGTAATGTAATTTTTACTTTATCTGTTGCAAGAGCAGTATCATATTCAATTGATTTAATTCTACCGATAGAGGCATTGATGGAGGCATTGAAATCTGCTTCAACAGAAGTATCAGCAGCAGCAAAAGAAATTCTTTCACCAACAGCAAAAGGACATGTTTGAACCGAGGTCTGATTGTTATCACGAGAGATGTAAAATTCATCTAAAGCTGAACCATTAAGCCAAGAACCACTCGTTGCCGTGGCACCATCTATACCATCACGAGAGAAGAAAATAGGATTACTGTGTAACCTACGATGACGATTCGTAGTATCTAATCCCCTAAATACACGACGAGAATCTTGGAGTAAAATTTCAACAAAAATACCATCAGTGAGAAGAGCAGGGAATACAGCTTCATTACGGAAGAGACCCGTGTTAAGATGCAGTTCACCCTGAGCAACATGGAAATCATAATCAGCATCCGTAGTGGCGAAGGAAGTAGAGAGGGTAGGATTTACAGATGCTACTTTCGTGAAGTAAGGATTTGAGAAACTGTTACCACCCTGAGATTTGATAGATCCTTGGGTTGAACGACATGCCGGGTCGTAGGCAACAGCTCCTTCCGTGAGAGCACGTTTACTTTTAAGATTATCATTTGTTTCATAATCAAAGCGGAGAGCAGTTAGAATATCATATCCTTCAATTTCTTCAAGGAGAGCCGTTTTGCGACCAGAAAAAATGCGGATAGATCTTACTAAACTGTGTAATCCAATCTTAGGATCTAATTGTAATTTCATAGCACCATTATCGGTGTCAACGGTGGGGATGGCAAGTGAAACATTCATTTTTAATTTTGATTGAGATAAATCAATGAATTTTGAAGTTGGTGGGATATATAAATCAATTTTTCCACCTGGTCTGTAATTAAGACCATTCTCGGCCGGAACTGCTACGCTGGTCTGACCTACTTTGATTTTATCTGATGATACGAAAAAACTACTCATATTATTTTATAATATGGACAATTAAAAAAATTTAATTTAATTAAATCTAAAAACAATTTATGCTCCTGTTATTGATGCTTTCGCAGAAATTGGTGCAGAGGCCACCAATCCCATCTGTGAGAATGCTGGACTTACTTTCACAGAAGTATCTTTGGGAGGAGGAGGTTTGGCTGAATCATCTGCCTTTTTATCAATATCTTTTTTAATATCATCATATCCTTCCATCAAACCACCAACCAGAGATGCTACACCACCGACAACTTCTAATGGTGGGAAAACCGTTCCAACAAGATCAGCTGCTGCCCCTGCTTCTTGCCATTTATCGGCAGTGGTTTCACCAGCAAAAAATCCTTTACCATTTGCTAAATTTTCAACTCCTTTTCCCATATCTGTAATACCACCAAAATCTCCTGCTACTTTACCACCCAGTTCAGACATGGTTGCCAGACCTGCTTCTGATACAGCACCACCAAGAACCTTCTTCAAACCAGTTTTAATAATTTTAGTTCCTAATCCAGATGATTCAATTTCTCCTGCTCCTGCGGCTCCTACATTTGCCCCTGCCTTACCTAAATCTTCTGTTACTACTTTTCCAGATTCATCAAGAGTTGTAAGAGTCCCCTTAACTGGTGGTGGTTTAGGATCTCCTGCTATTCCACGTTTCACAGTATTTCCAATCGTATTTAATCTTGCCTTACCTGCTCCTAATGCATAACCAGCAAATCCTTTTTTCCCAATTTCTGAACCTGCTTCACCTAAACCATATAATGAAGATACCGTACTTTTACCATCTGTGAATCCATAAATTGCAGAATCTTCTTTTTCTTTCAGAGCATCCTCAGAGATCTTACCAGGTTGTTCTTTTATTTTTGTTTGATAATCATCCAGAGCTTTTTGATTCGCAGCTAGGACACCATCATTGAAATTTTTTACTTTGGCATTAAATGCAGATCCTTGGCTTATTGCATCCTGATATCCGTATAAACTCATTTATTATAATTAGTTCAAATAATTTAATTTTTTTCTTGTAATAAATTAAATGAGTGTAGATTTAGTTATCGCGGGTGCCATTATTAAAGATCATCAAATGATTGAAAAAGTAATTGAAAGTATTATGCCTTACAAAGATATCTTCAAGGAAAAATTTATTTTACTTGATGGACCACCAGATGATAAATATGTAGGATTTGTTGATGATTACAATTGGTATAAAAAAAATCTTTTTGAAAAATACAATGATATCTTTGAAATTGTTGATTTTGATTTTAATAATTATTTCAGAAGTAATATGGAATGGATATGTGAACTCAGTGATTCAAAATATTTATTCGTGATTCAAGATGATGTATGTGTTGATAAAATGAATCTGGGTAAAATATTAATTGATATGACGGCCAAAGATATGAAATTAGTAAATTTCCCACATAGACAATTACCATTAGAAAATGATCATCATTGGTTTCAAGGTTTTGGAGATATGTTTCCAGAACCTTATATCAAAACACACGGTTGGAGTGAGAGAGTATTTATCTGTGATAGAGAACATTTTAAAAATGCTTTAAAGATATCTCCAAAAAATTCAAAGAATACAATTAATTTTTGTGATATGATTTATCATAAAAAAATGATATCAAAAGAATGGGAAAATATGAATGATGAAGAGAAGGAAGAATATTGGAAGATATGGGGATGCTATACTCATTGGACGGTGCTTCATCGTCATTTGGTTGCTAAACGATAATTTAAATTTTAATATTTCATTAATTATATGTATCGTTATTCTCAGAAATGGTTTTATGACAGTGAAATTTATCATTATTTAAAAGATTATTTAAATGATTCTAAAAAAATTACTATGTTGGAGATAGGTTGTTTTGAAGGATTATCAACTTGTCATTTTTGTGATAAATTCTTATCTCATGAAGAATCATCCTTAGATGCTGTTGATCCTTTTTTATCTATTAATGATAATGATCATAGTCAATATTTGGAGAAGGATTCTGTTGAAGATAATTTTGATTACAATACCAGTATCTGTAATAATAAAAATAAATTAATGATTCACAAAATAACTAGTGATAAGTATTTTGAGACTAATAAAAAGAAATATGATTTTATTTATATTGATGGTTGTCATTTATGTGATTTCATAAAAAGGGATATGAAAAATTCATTTGAAAATTTAAATGAAGGAGGTATCATGTGGATGGATGATTATCTGGGTGGTGCAGTTGGTGATGATTCTATCAAACAAACGATGGATGAATTTATTGAAAATCATAAAGATAAATTACAATTACTTCATAGTGGATATCAATTGGCGATAAAAAAATCATAAATGAGCAAATAAAACATCTTCTGCTATGTGACCATCTAATCTTTCAAATTTATAATCTGAATTAATTTCTTTAATTTTATTTTTTATTTGTTTTAAAAGATCAATATCTTGATGATCCCCCCATTTGCATCCTGTAATTATTCTAATATCATCAATACATATAATATGATCTTTTCTATCTAATTTCTTAATACATTCTAATTCTTCCATTAGAGGACATCTTCTGGTATAATTAGAATTATCTCCCATATTCTGCTGAATGTGAGCATCTAAAAAAAATAAACATTTCCCTTCAATATCATCAGTGTAGTTTGAGAGGGTAGCTGAATCCCCACAATGTAAAATACATTTACCATTATTGATTTCATTTTTGAAGACATCTTGACCAGTATCAACAAATCTTTTATCAATTTCAACTGAAATACATTTTTCAAAATTACATTTTAATGCTTGTTTCAATGATACTTCTCCTTCATCACAATATCCTAATCCTGTTTCAAAATAAGTATTACAATCATAATCATTACAAATTTCTGATAAATCAAATCCTAATGTCATATTATAATTAATGAAATATTTTATTCTGGAATGTTATCCGCAACAGGACCATCAAATAATAATTTATCCCCTTCTGCTAATTGTTCCTCAAAATTTCTGAATGCTCTTGCTGGATTATTTTGTAAATCTAAATACAAGAAATCAAATCTTTGTTCTGTTGCTTTTTTATATAATTTTCTAAACTTTTCGTCACCGCCGTACATGCCGGAATATTCTTGGGATATCTTATCTAACTCACTCATATTTTGTAAATTCATACAAATAAAAGCATTTGTATTATTTCTGATGACAGGTCCCAAAGATTTGAAGGATTGAACACTCATTGCGAGTAGACCAACACCATAATGACGAGATCTTGTAACTAAATGATTTAAATAAGAATTCCTTTTAACAGAACCCAGGATATCATCAAAAATTAATCCTATGAATGGTCTAGAATCATCATCAAATTGTTTTTGATTCTCAATTAATCCTGCTAATACATTATCATCATATCCAGTATATGTTTCGCAAGCTTGACGAAGAAATCTTCCTGTTTCATCTTGTTCAATAGTGTTAGACATGATTGTAACATTATCATGAACATCTTTATAAAAATCATCACGAAGAAGCATATTACTTAAAAGCACGGTTTTTCCGCTCTTCGTCGGTGCTACAATGGTCATAATGCAAGGTAGATCTGGTAAATGGTCGTGTAAAATTTTTTTAGGTTTCGGTTTTGGTAGAGGTTTTACTGGGAGAATCCTTGGTGGTTGAGATTCCATTATTTATTTACATAATAGATTTATTTTTTATTTAAGTAAAATAACTTCTCCAAGGATCTGATTGAACCTGAGGTGGAGAAATTGCATTTTGTAATGTTCTTCTCATTTTTGCTTCTTCTGCTTCCTTGGCTTCTTTTTCTCTTTTTTCCTTTTTCTGTTTCTTACGTAGCTGATCATAAGATGTAATAGCAGATAAAACTGCCCCTTCCATATCTGCTGCTGTGAAATATGATCCTGCTGGTGCTTGGGTTACAGAAGCTGTTTCGGCCTTATTTAATCTTTTATTTACTTCTTCTTGAATTCTTTTTTCTTCCCTAATTTTCTTTTGTTCATCCTTTTTATCTTGTTCTTCCTGTTTCTTTTCATCTAATAATTTTTTATCCTGTGCCTTCTGTTCTTCCCTTTCTTCCCTCTTCACCCTTTTTTTTTCTGCTGCTATTTTTCTAATTTTTTCAAGATGTAATCTCTGCTTATCACTCATCGGCTGTTTTCTTACATATTTTCTTTTACCTTTTTTTTCAAATTCATTAGGAGGTTGTTCATCATGGATAACAGAACCAGCAAGAGGTTTTATTTTAGGTGCTTCTTGAAATACTTCATCTTCCCCAGGTATATCACGTGGTTCAATTGTAATGATATCTTCTTGTTCTGTATCTAGATCATCTAATGTATCTTGAATTTTATCAATCAAATCTTTATCACCATCTGGGTTTTCAAGCATAGGTTCTGGTTCAGGTTCTTCTACTTTCGGCATTTCTATGCATGGGAGGACATTGCTCATTTTATTTAAGTATAATTATTAAAATAAAAAAAAAATAAAAGATAGAATCAAAGATAGAATGGAAATCTATAAAGAGCTACCCTTAGAATTACAATTAAAAATCTTCAATATACATAAAAAAGATCGTTATTGGAAAAAAATACAAGAAAAGGCTGTGATAAATAAAGCATTTATGTTACGAGAATTTAAATTTCATGCTGACACATTCACCGAAGAAGATGAATTTAATTTAGCATTATTTCATTTTGTGGCTCGCTGGGAAAAAAATAATATCATGGAATTTGATCAATTTATGATTGATGATTATTAACGATTATTTCTTTTCTCTGATGATAAATACTACTTCTGTTGAACCAGTTAAATCCTTGGCAAATGTTTCATCCTTTCTAACCATCTGAACATCTAAATCAGATAATTTAAAATCAGTAGCATTTTTCAAATCAATAAATGTTTTATCACTGTTTTGATAATATAATGCTCCTGTTTCTGCCCCGGAATTATCAAATCTAGGAACCTGAAATAAAATTTTTGAAGGATTACCCGTGCCAAAATTAAATGTTTCGTGAGTTAGTGTTGGGACTCTTACAAATGTTGACTGAGCTGAGGTCATATCTGGTCTTTGTGCAGATACAAATGATGCTCCATCAAATGCACCATTGACCATTCCTGAATCTGGATTGATGGCGAAGGATTGGAATCCTAATTGAGGACCAGTGTTTGGCTGCCACTCCTGAATAGCACGAGGCATATATCTTTCAGATGGTCCCATAATAAAAATATTTTCATAATCTTCAATAATGGCACCTCCTGTGATTCCTTTATAATCTCTTATTACAGCTGATGAAGCATTGGTTGAATCAGCATTATTAATAATATAACATGGTCTTGTGTCTACCACCGATGGCCACATCATGGCATTATTCCAAGGAGATAAGGTTACAGCACCAGCATCTAATTGATCTCTATGATCTACGAAATCTCCATTCAATCCTAGAACAACAGGAGCCGTACATCTTGATACCCAACTGTTTTCAGGTTGATTATTAAAAATTGTAGAAGATGTCCTACACTTGTATTCAGTAATATCAACAGCATCACCGGATTCAAAAAGTGAAACAGTAGGATACATCTTCCAGCAAGTTTGACCGATAGGTTTTGGAATTTGTCCTTTGAATGAAGCACTATTGGTTTTTACCACGTCTACAACTGTTTTTCCCGAGCAAGATACTTTTAATTTTTCTCCTGTTACAGTAAATGTAATATCAGTGATAGAAGCCGATGGGATAGGGGCATCAGTTGTGATAAAATCAGAATTATCACCATTGGGGATATTGAAATCACCAGCACTTTTATTGTAATATACTATCTCGGACATAACTGTTCTAGCCGATCCCGTGCTAGTATCTGTGACGGCATGATATAATTTTAATTCACCATTGAATAACTCTGCTGCAAAATCCATAAATGATTCATCTGTTGCTCCAATACCTTGATTGAGAGCAGATGTATCGGCAAACAATGTATCAAAATCTTGTGATTCTAATCCAGTATCGGTTTTAACAAGAGTGACTGGTCTTGATAAACCTACGGTGATACCAGTTGAAAAATCTAAATTATCATAAACAAGAGTTCCACCATTCAAACCGATGGGACCACCTTCTGCACCAATAGGTAATAATTGACCAGTGACCTCATCACCATCAGCCTCAAGGGTAGTGCCATCCCAATCTAGAAGGCCCTGCGAAATTTCAGTGTATTCTTCGGTTCTAGTTTCTGGACCCGGAACTGTATCAGAAGGGGCAGCCCCTACTTGTGGGATATTAAATCTGAAACCAGCAAATTGTCCATCAGTTCCTGTTAGAACCGTGACATCAATTGCTTGTGAATTAATTTCAGGATGTAAGGAATATGCATTTTGTAGGATATTTTTAAATTCTTCTGAAAAATCAGATGGTGATTTAGATCCTTGAACAATAGCATCATTTGGAATGAAATAAGATATGGAAGTATCTAATTGGTCTGCTAATAATCTTTCACCAAACCAAAAATTTGCTACTTGTGCAGGACCAAAATCAATGAGTGGAATTCTGTTTATTTTTACTGATTCAACAGCTATTTCTGAATCCTTCAATACAGTTAATGGATTTTTAATATTGTTACGAAATTGATAAGGAACAGCAATACCTATCTGATTTGTTTCTCCTGGTTGAGATGAAGAGGTAATTAATAAACTCATATTTTATAATATGATTTATTAAAAAAATTAAATTAGTAAAATTATAAATAGTATATGCCCCCAAAGAAAAAGATATCTTATCAAACAACTAAACGTATCAAAAAAATGAAAGATGAAACACCAAGAACTGGTGCTGCTAATGTTAAAAAAATAAATATCGCTGGAAAAATGCTTGATGTTGAGGGATCAATCAAAAAAGATAAAGAAGTAAAAGAAAAAGATGTATTTGATTTTGGTTCTAATTCTCAAAAATAAATATTTGATACTTTATTCAAATGGACAGAAATAATTCATATTACAATTTTATAAATGAATCATTAGAAAATAATTCCAAATTCAAAAAGATATCTTCTAAACAAAAAGGTTTGGTCAAATCTAAATCAAAAGAACAATTACATTTATTATCCATTAGCGAAATTATGTACGATAACAAAATGAATATTCCAGAAAATGATTATCTCAAAATTATGAATCATTTAAAAGATTTGGCAAATTCAAGATATAAATAAAATAGTGTAAAAACAATCAAAATAGTGGTATTAATCCAAGGATTTGATTTCAAAATTATAAAACCCCCTATAGGGCTACTTTCTGAACACTTTATATTCCCATTCTTATTTCTTTGGATTAATACCACTATTTTGATACTATTTACACTATTTTGATACTATTTTAATAATAGTTTAATAATTATAAAAAATTAAACTATTTAAACATTTGTTATTTATTAAATATATGAGTGGAAAAGTAAATCAGGTTGTTGCATCCCAGCAAAAGAAAAATCTTAATGATCTAGAATCTTTCTGTAAATACTGCCAAACAAAATATCCACATGATAAACCTATGACCAAGGTTGATGCCTCTGTTTTATTACTTCTGTTAAATAATAAAATGACACACGAGAAAGCTGAATATTTCAGATCTCAAATGTCCAGAGCATCTGGTAGAGAATACAAACCTGATGGCATGATTAGTATGTTATCAGAATCATTAGTAAATGTTTTCCTTGCTGCTCTCAAACCAGAAGAAAACGATAATGGTCCTCGTATTAGAATGAAAACATTGAAAAGATATATAAATGATTTTGAAGAACATCAACAAGATCTAGAAGAAGAATTAGTTAGAGTAAAAGAAGGTAAGGGATATATCAGTAATGCTGAACATAAAGAAATTATCAAAGATCTAGATGATGAATATATTAATAAAATTAATCATTTAAAATCTGAATGTGAAAAAGCTGAAAACAGAATTAAATTTCTAGAAGATTCAAAAGCATGTCAGAAGACGGTTTACGACGAACGTATTAAGAATTTACAACAACAACTATATGATAGGGATAATAAGGAATCTTAATCCAATCATATCCTTATCTTTTTTATCATTTCAATAGTTTAAATTTGATTTTTCTATAACACTATTTTTAAAAGTTATTTAAAGAAATAGTGTAAATAATAAGTATAATACACACTAATTATGGACTTTACGAAAGAAAATTTGATGAAATATGAAAAACGTACGATTATTGATATGTTTATTGTTATGGTAAATGAGAAATCAGAAAAATTACCAGAAGTAAAAGAAGTAAAGGATATGAGCTACAAAGAAGTAGAAGAAGAATTAAGATTATCTCTTAGAAAACCTGGTCCTGATGCATTATTTGAAGTAGATGACAGTTCCGATGCTTCGGTAGAAGAAATATCTCCTCCCAGGAGATATAAAAAGATGACAGTTATTCAAAAAAAAAATATGAAATTATTTCTTAGACAAAAATATCAATGGGCCAATGAAGCACCACCAGGAATTCAACCATCTCCTTGTTCTGTTCGTGAATTAAACCATCACATGAATCAATGGGCCAAAGACAGGGGTATCAAATTATCTGGTAGAAATCGTGGTGTTCCCATTTATGAACAAATTGCAAGATATGTTATGGATAAACACAAGGCAAGGTATCCTCATAAAAAATGGACTGTTTCTGATGTAACAGAAGAAGATAAATTTTGTAATGGATCAAGAGCAAGACCTCGCGTCAATCTCATTCCAAAATAACTTAAACAAATACCATTAATTAATATTGTAGTTTGTTGTAAGTATCATGATTAACGAAGGTCCACTCGGATCAATATGTTTTTATTTAAATGGAGAATTAATTCAATCGTGTCCAATGTACGAAGAAGATGATGTTGA
>Ga0181400_1000513_pt1 | contig 16646 bp, 20 predicted proteins | sample 23SPOviralmetaG_FD_130129 | JGI IMG/M metagenome (GOLD analysis project Ga0181400, IMG submission 130129) | Marine viral communities from the oligotrophic San Pedro Time Series (SPOT) site, San Pedro Channel, CA, USA - 23 SPOT_SRF_2011-06-22 | ecosystem: Environmental > Aquatic > Marine > Strait...
GAATACTAAGATGACTCTCAGCAAGCATAGCGATACCTGTTACACCTTGAGGATCAAATTTATGAACAGTTAAATCAAGCAAAGTTGATTTACATTCTTTTGATGCTCTAAACAAAACCATTCTTATGAACTCTTTATCATCAAGTAAATCAAAAGGACAACCCTTCAAAGTAAAAAGAATGTGTTTCATTAAAAAGTTTTAGGATGGGTATTGATATCTCCATTGTCTATAGTAGCATGATCAATATTCTCAATGTGACCATGATCAATATTAATATGCACTCTGGTTTCCAGGACTGTTGCAATCCTTTCGAGTGCATTTGCAATACGGTTTACATCAATAGGATTCATAATTTAGTCCCACCTAAGGGTATTCAGATACTGTAAAACATTTTCTCGTACTTCCATTAATTCATGGTAACATCTTTGATTGTGAGCACATTGTCTCAATGCTGGATCTGGTTTCAATACTGACTCAGCAAAGATATCCAGACCACGATTCCATTTGTCTTGTTTAGACTCATCATCATCGATGACGTACTGATCTTTCATGTGGGTTACTTAAATTACTTTACGACAGAATCAGGTTCAAGAGCAATGTAGTAGCAAAGATTTCTATCTTTTGATGTGAATTTAGAAAGTAGTTTGTTAGAAACAACAACGTCATACCGACCAGGAATGATTTTGATGTTTTCTACCTTGAAGTTGAAAGAAAACTCCGAATCACTTTCACCAACAATAATTGAGAAATCATTTGAAGTATCGTTTTTCTTGTCCCATACAACCAACTTTACAACACCAGCTTCACCAACAGCAGAGATATCAGGAAGTTGATATACAGAGGCAGCCTTAAGTAGTTTGTCTAGTTGTTGAGTATTTAGTTCAAAGCATACATCTTCAGTAGGTAGAGCAATATCCTTTTCAGGGGGACTAACAATCACACTAGGGTCAGCAAAGAAATACTTAGAACGCATCTTACCCTCACGGATAACAACGTATCCGTGGTTTTCAAAATCTAGTTCTGGACTCTGGTGAAGAGAAAGTCCATTCAAGAATTGGTTCAAGTCATAGATACCAAAATCCTGAGGGATGTCTTCTGCAATCTCTGCCTCTGCAAGAATATTCTTCATCACGCTAATAGTGCGAAGTTTGTTTCCTTCTTTGAAAAGAATAGATTGATTGATGCTACCGAAGTTCTTAAGGAGAGAAAGAGTTTTTTCAGAAAGTTTCATAATTACCTTTAGGTTGATCGTGGATTCCAGAGAAGTGATAGAGGAGGACGCAATAGTGAATTGCTTTTAAAATGTCTTGTTTAGACTTACCACCCTTCTTACCAAAACGTGAAAGATATTTGATAGCATTAGAACGACAGAATGGTTCTGCATCTCCAATACTTTCAATCAGATCAAGAGTTTGAGTCTTGGAATCAGGAGATGTGTAATGTGCGTTATAGGTTTGAGATAAGTATTCACGAACCTCCTTCATAGTTTTATCTTCGTCATACTTCCAAAAACCATTGTTTGAAAGTCGATCAAGATTTAAATCAATTTTATCATCCATATTTAAGTTAATAGTGTCGTCGTTTGCATACTCCGTATACATCTGTGCTGCTCCAAAGTGAATCTCTTCAGCGGATACATCACCAGAAAAGGTAATAGTATCAGGTGATGCGGAGGCAGCAACAAAAGGATTAGGGCGATCAAGATCATTACGATCATAATCATACCAAAATTCAGAGTGTTTCACTGGATCTTTTTTCATAGTGTCTTCATATCGATCTTCAAAATTTTCCATTTCATCATAAAGTAAACTCCAAGCATTCACCATTCTATCAAACCTCCTCAGAATTTGCAAAGTCAACATCAGCGTCAACTTTATCATACAATTCCATTAAGGACTGCTTGGTCTCATCGTCAAAGCGATTTACACAGACTTCAATAGCCTTTGCCTTATCACCAAAAATACTATATGCACGAATGATATGCACCAGACGACGAGTGGAAATAATCTCATCCACACCACCATCATAGAAGGTCTTGCGGATAATATCTCCCCAATCAACTAAACGCTTACAAAATTCAACATCATTAACTCCAAGAGGTTTAGAACACTTCTGAAGAATCTTCTGCTCAATTACTGGAGTAGGATACTCCTGCTCGAAGGTTACAGGGAACCGTTCAAGGAATGCTTCGTTGAGCACGTTAGTTCCAATAAATCGTCCGTCCTCGGATCCCTTACCTTTAGTATTAGCGGTTGCGAATACGTTGAAACCTTCTGCGGGCGTAATGTATTTGCCAATCTTCTTGAGGAAAACTCCTTTACCTTCGAGAATAGATTGGAGACAAAGGATTTTGTTTGAGGCAAGGTCGATTTCGTCAAGGAGCAAGATTGCTCCACGCTGGAGTGCTTCAGTGACTGGGCCATTATGCCAGACGGTTTCACCATTAACAAGACGGAAACCGCCAATAAGATCATCTTCATCTGTTTCGATTGTAATATTTACACGAATGAGTTCACGATCTAATTGAGCACAAACTTGTTCCACAGAAAACGTTTTACCGTTACCCGAAAGACCCGTAATGAACGTTGGATAGAATAAACGGGACTGAACAATTTTTTTAAGATCACCAAAGTTACCAAACTTGACGAAAGTATCATCTCTAGACGGGATAAGGTTTTGCTCAATAGCAGGCATTGCTGCAGGAGCAGTATAAGATACTTCCAATTCTTCTACAGTTTCTTTTGTTACTTCAAGATTCCACTTACCACGACTGACTTTATAATCAGTCAGTTTGTTCGTAACGGTCTGATAATTAGATCCGTTCATTGCACACCAAGCACGAATATCAGCACCCGTCACAGACTCTCCATAAAGTTGCTGTAAAGAAGTGAGAATGTAATCAGTAGAGAGGGACATCTGTTGCTTTGTTTGTTTCAACTGAAGTTATTATATACGAAAAAGAGGGTCGGTAAACCCCCTAGTGGTCAGTTTCCAGACCGTCCATATTTATATCGCATTGCCTGAAGTAAGTACGCTTGAGAAAGAGATTTTGGTCCATTCTCAAGAATATCAATTACCTTAGGATCTTTTTCAGATTCCTTTGCAATTTTTTTCCAATTCAATTCTTTTTCTTCACACAATTTGGATACCTCTTTCCGAACATTGTTTTCATACCTTTTTTAGTATAACCTTTCCAGCACTTTTCGGCAAGAGGTTTTGGTTTGATTAGATCAATAAATTCAAACTCAGTTGCCTTAAACTCGTCTCTCCAATTAGAGAATTCAAATTCTTCTTTCTTGGTTTTATTGCCCCAGTTAGCGGCACCTTTCTTACGACACTTAACTAAAGCACCTGATGCATATGCAGAAGGCCATACAGAATAACGAGACTTGACCTTATGATAACAGGCATCCTTCTCTCCTGCTTTTTCGATTACGGTTTCTTCCTTATAATCTTTACCAGTCTTAATTTTATCCATTACAGAAGCACGACCATGCTTATCCTGCTTATGACGAATCATACGCTTATGACGATCGAACTTATCATTACCTTGCTTATCTAGCATATCCTTTTCTAGGATAGTTTCTTCTTGTGTTACGTTCTTTGCCTTACCCTTTCTATCAGCGTTAGGATCCTCTCTACGCTTCTTAGAAGCACGTTTGTCTCTCTCGTCCTTGCTCATCGCTGCACGATCGTCAGCATCCCTACAATAAGGTTTGGTGGTCTGTCCTGGTTGTTTTGCACACGGTTTCCCATCATACTTACCACCAGCCTGCTTCCAACCACCACCTTTAAACCAATCTTTAAGAGAGTAGTCTTTGTCCTTAGCGGACTTACCATCTCTCTTCTCAACTAGTTCTGCTTTGATGTCGTCGAAAGATATCATTTTAAGGACAACTTTTTTATATATTTATGCAACTAAAGAAATGAACTCACTAAGAACTTTCTTGTTTGTTTTTTTACCACGAAGAGATTTGATAAATGCACTCTTAATTTGAGTTTTTGTAGCATCTTCCTTAACTTCAAAATCAGTATCCGCAGATAGAGCACTGGAAGCAATACCAAAATATGCATCATAACCAGAATCTTTAAGGGAGAACGACTTATTCTTTCTATATGACTCTCTTGCTTTTTTAATCTCAAGTTCATTATTAGAATTGTTATTAATAAAGTAATTAACATCACGACCATCAAGAACACGAATACCAATAAAATTGGTATTAGGAAAACTCTCTTTCAGATGAGTCAACATAGTCTTAGTGAAGGCAGTATACTTTCCACTAAAAGCATATGTACGTCCTAGTTTACGATCTCTAAGCAATCCCTTCCAAATAGGAATAGCACGAGCTCCCATATATGGTTCTGATTCCCAACGTCGCTGAACCTCTGTATGATAACTCATACTACACGCTTCACCATCAGTCAGAATAATACATTGAACTTTCTGAACTCGATTATTTTTCTTGAATTGAGGGATAATTTGATGAAGAGCAATCAAAGATTCGTTCAAGGGAGTACCAGAAAGACCTAAACGTCCAGGGATAGTATAATATGTTCCCCAAGATTTTGAGAAATATGCAGCGATTCTCCACATATTAATCATCTGCTTCTCAAGATCATTTCCCCTAAGACGACCAGAGAGTATATTCACCATACCAAATTCAGAAGAAACTTTCATGAGTCCTTCTTTTGCTTGAAAATGACGAGGAAGATTCATATACTGATTACCATCTGATCTTCTCTGCCATTCATTAGTGAAAGCGTAAACTTCAAAAGGAATGTTTACTTTCTTACAGAACCAAACAAGATTGTATAATTGTTTTACAGTGTCCATAAGAACTTTAGACATAGATCCAGACCAGTCGATAACAAAAATCAGTCCATGATTCTTACCATCAGCAAGAGTTGTGACCTTTTTGAATAAATCTTCGTTGTATTTGTAGGTATGCAGTTTAGTTGTATCTAAGACACCTGTACGTGCTGTGGTGGCACGGGCATAAGAGTCTGCTGCTTTCTTACACTCAAACTCTTTTACAAGGTAGTTGACTTCTTTCTGTGCCTGTTTTTTAAACTTTAAATAATTTTGATCTTCATCTTTGTAAATATCAAAGAACTCCTTATTATCTTCGTTAAATTTATCGATATGATCTTGAAACCAATTAGTCGCATATTCATATACTTCATGAACATCAGCAACTACAGTATTTAAATTTAGTTTTGGAATTTCAACATAGACATTATCTTCTCCCATTGTAGAAACAAGATCCTGTAAATTTTCTTCAAGAGCATCTGCAGTCTTAGATTGAATCTCACCAGAAATTTCTCCACCAGATATCCCAGAATCTTGAGAGGCAACTTCACTTTGTTCATCATACTGCATAGATTCTTCAGAAAAATCTTCAGAAGAAAATTCACCTTCATCAGAAGGAGTTTGATCAGTAGAATCTCCTTGATCTTGAGATTCTGAAGAATTTTCATTACCATTCAAAGAGACATCTTGGCTCTCTTGTTCTTTCTTACAGAAGTTATATAATTTTTCAGCAGCAATCAACGTATCAGAAAAAGTTTCACAATCACCAATCACACGTACAATAGAAACCTCATCTTCTTTGAAAGGAATACTAGCATGATTACCAATCTTGTAGTAAAGATTTACTCGATCGGCAAGATTCATCTCACCAATATTTTCATCCGCAATATCAAAAAAATCTTCTTCAGAAAGTTCAGAATATCCACGATAGAAAGTCTTAGAAAGACCGGGATATTTACGCTTCATCAACTTCTCAATACGGACATCTTCTACGATATTTACAACACTAGGTGAAATTTTATAATCAATACTCCAATCTACATCAGGAGTAAATAGGGCATGTCCAACTTCATGACCGACCAAGAGATCGTAGACAACTCCAGATGCCTTATCCCAAACAGGCAGAGTCAAAACTCGCGTATGAACATTGAACTGAGCTGTGTTAACCTTACGGTGCTCTACAACCAGATCCTCAGTTGCAAGCAACTTTGCTAGTTGAGACTTGATTTCCTGAGAAACAGACATTGCTTTGATGCGTATGAACGTAGTATACAAAAGAACCCCGCCTTTTGGGCGAGGTCATGTGACTCTTTTTAAACTGTCTTAGTCTTGCTTTCGCTTGACGAAGTGCCTGAGGTTTTAATTTTCTTTTCTGCTTTTTCCCAGAGTTGTGCTGCCAGTTCGGTATCGTCATGGTACTCGTCCAGTGTTTTATTAATCAATCTATCATACCAATCAGAATTATCAAGATGGAAATTTTCCATAGATTTTTTATTTATTTATTATGATGTAAGTAATTCTGGATAAAATTCTTCATAATACCAAAAATTTTCTCCTAGTATTTTATCTTCTGCTGTTGGACATATATTAAATTTCCAAGGATCTCTATTTTCTAATTTTGAATTTATCTTATGTCTACCATAAGGCAAGAACATAGCATCATGAAAAGGTATCTGCTGTATATCTTCAAAATTATTTTTAAAGGGAGATGCACCAATAAAGTCATATATGATTGAAAGCTCCCGATAAGGATTTTCTATGAGATCTTCATACCTAACAAAAAGAAAATTTTCATCTAACTTATTACAATCTAATAACTCTTTAATAAGAATTAAGTTTCTTCTAATCATTTGATTAGAAAAAACCGCGTCAACTTTTACCTCTTCAATATTTGTTTCTCTATAATCATAATCTTGTTCTCCAAAAAGATATTCGTCATTATAGCTCAGAGGCGTTTTCTTTTCAATCTTTAAAAGAGATCCATACACTCCTCTTAAGTCTCTTATACAAATAATAAATTTTGTTCCAGTAAAAGCATTTTTAACTATATCTATAAGTTCATTCCATGCTCTACACTTATCTAAAAAAAATTTTTTATTGGATAAAGTGTTCATCCAAGAATAAGCACCGTCTCTGCAAAAATTATAAAAAAGATCATATGAAGTATCAGAATTGAACTGAGAATTATTAATATTCCCATTAAGAGTTTCTTGCATACCCAGTATCATAGTAGATAGTAAAGAATCTGGAGATCCATAAACATCAGGATGCTGACTAACTAAATTTATTAAAAGAGTAGATCCTGATCTTGGAAGTCCACACATAGGAACTAATATTGTCATTGTTTATATGAGAAGTTTTTAACTTTTTCAAATCGAATAGTCTCATGAAATTTATCATGCAAGGACTCTTTATGAGATATAATAAAGATATTAGAATCTTTGATAACGTATCTAATAATTTTAAGAAATTCTTCTGTACCAAATCCATCAAGAGATGAATCGAATACCTCATCCATGATTAGTAAATTAGTACTTGTAGAGTTTTTAAACTTTGCTACTTCTCTCCAAGTGAATAGTAGTGCAAGATCAATTCTTTGCTTTTCACCTTCACTAAAAGAACTATAGGAGAAGTCTTCATGAATAGGAGACTGGACGGTTTCATTAAACTCTTCATCTAGAGTAAAGTTAATGTAGAAGTCCATCATCTGCAGATAACGGTTTACTTGCTGATTTATCAGCGGTAGATACTTCTTAATAATTTGAGATTTAACCCCGCCGTCTTTTAAAAGTCCATACGCAAAATCGTAATGACTATTAGAGTCTCTTCTTTGTGCGAGCTCGTCGTAGGTAATATTAAGTTTTTCTTTGAAGGATTCTAGTTTTTCATTTTCAGCAGTTCTATTTGCAAGTTGGTCGGTAACTCTTTGAATTTCCGATTCCAGATCCCTGACTTGTCGTTGACATCCAGCGATCTTAATATTGTTTTGAGAAATGCCATGTGCTAGGGAAGTAATCTCCTTCGATAAATTAGTGAAATGATGCTCTCGATTTTCTTCTTCTTTAATTGCTTCTTCTAGTTGTTTATAACCAGATTGCAATTCTTTTGCTTTATCTTGAGCCTCATCAATTTTATTTATTCTGAAGGTCTCTTCAATATCTTGGTCACATGTTGGGCATACCGTATGCTCTGTAAAAAATTTATGTTCCTTAGTAATAGTTGATACTTTGTTAGAAATCTTACCTTTTAGATTACCAAGTGTACGAAGTTTTTCTTTAGCTCCAGAATAATTTTCGGTTTTCTTTTGGAGATCAATCAATTCACGATTCTTTGATTCATTATCTCCCATCCAATTATTTTCTTCTACAAGGAGTTGTCCAATTTTTGTTTCTTTATCTACAACATTTTGCTTAGCACGATTCTCCAGTTCATCAATAAAATTCTCTTGCATTTTTAACTTATCAGTAAGAGAATCTTTTTTGAGTTCATACACACGAATATCTTCCTTTGACCGACGAATCTTATCTTTAATAAGATTATTCATTGAGGTAAAGATCTTAATATCAAGAAGGTCTTCAATAACTTCTCTCCTGTTTGCAGAAGATAACTGCATGAAAGGGACAAAGTTACTACTACCAAGAATTACAATCTGTGTGAAAGACTTATAGTTCATTTTTAAAATAGTCTGTTCAAGCCACTTCTGCTGATCATTAGCGGAAGATGATTGATCTAACTTAGTATCGTTTCTATAGATCTCAAATAATGCGGGTTTGATTCCTCTACAAATTTTCCAGTTAGTATTACCAATTTTAAATTCTATTTCAACAATACAATCCTTTTCATTTGTAGAGTTTATAAGTTGAGGTTTATTAATTTTACGGAAAGGTTTACCAAAAAGAGAAAAGCAGAGTGCATCAAGAATTGTGCTTTTTCCTGCTCCATTATTACCAATGATTAATGTAGTCTGGTTTTTATCTAATTTTATTTCTGTAAACTGATTTCCAGTAGAGAGAAAGTTTTTCCAACGAATAGTTTCAAACAGTATCATTTTCTAATAGAGGAGGAATAACAAGATCATTTTTAGTTATTATAGCGTAATTATATTCATTTTGATCACAAGTAAAAAGTAAAAGTTCATCATCGACTTCCATAACATTCATTTCAGGATAGTTAGTATCTTCTAGCATTATAGAAAATCTAGTAGCATCATCCTCTTCTTCAAAAATATACAGTACTTTAACGCCTCGCTCATTAGCTACAGAATAAGCTCCATCATCTTCGCGATCCTTTACTGTAAGTATAAACATTACACAAGTTCACAAGCTTCTCTATATATCTCAGATATTATTTTCTTGACCATAGTTTTATCCAGATCAATTTCGGATTCTTCAATATGTTTATTGAGGATTGATAGTGTGTCCTCAGATTCAACTTCAGAATCTTCGCTCTCAAGATACCCATTATTATAGTCAAAGTTTTCAATTACTTTTAAATCAGAAACTCCAGCATCATAAAGTTTATCAATAAACTTTTCAAATTTTTTAGAATCTGTTTTCTTTTTTACAATAACTTTAATAAGTTTGTTTTCATACTCGCGAGCATCAAAAGTTTGATAAGGAGTATCATCATAGTATATTTTGTAAAAAAGTCTATATGGATTGTCTACATGAAAATGTTCAAGAGTTTCTGTATCAAAGATGGCGAATCCTCTCCGATCACCAACATCGTTCCAGAACATTTCGTATGGGTTTCCCAAGTAATAGACCCGTCCATTATTCGATCTAGTGTGATAGTGACCGCTGAAGACATGGGTGAACTTCTCAAATAACTCGCTTGCATAACCATGCTCCATGACGAATCCTTTATAAGGAGCAAATCCTTTGAGCTCAAGGTGCCCCATCGCGCAGTTGCAACTTGTATTTTGAATATATTTGAGAGTAGATTCTTCATTTTCTTCATTAATCCATGGTATAAAAAGAATGGGTAATCCACCAACAGTTTCTTCAGTAGGTTCCGAATAAACTGTTACATTATCATACTCTCTAAGTAAAAGGTCTACTGCATTAACATCATTTGTATTTTTGTAATAAGCAGTATGATTACCAACAATGGTGTGTACTCGTATACCCATTGCTTTCAGTCTATCATAATAATTGTTTTTTGCCCACGCTAGAGCAGAAAAATCAATACCTTTACGGGAGTCGAAAGTGTCTCCCATATCAATAACCGTAGTAATTCCGTGCTCTTCCAAATAAGGAAAGAACACGTCATTATAGAACTTCAGGAAATAGTCATGAAATAACTTAGAGTTTTTACGAGCACCAAAATGCTGATCAGTGATAATTGCTACTTTCATTACAAATTAAAATCAGTGGTAATCGCTTGTGATATGTCTCTAGTATACCACATTATCAGAGTATATCTACAATTAGAAATGACATCATTAACTTGATGCATGTACTTCATTCCATCGAAGGCGATTGTCTTTCCAGTTTTAGGTACAATTGTTATATTTTCTTGTTTGATATATGTTTCACCGCCAGCATAATTATCATTTAGATTTGTTATTGATACAAGTTCAGTAGATGATCTTCCAGTATCATAGTGTAAATCCATACCAGCTCCAGGTCTCCACAAAACAAATTGTGCATATTCAATGAAGACTAATCCAAAAGTTTGACTTAAAGATCTTTCAATAATGGTTGCTGCTTTTTTTGCAGTTATAAAATCATTACCTTCAATATTAGTCAGATTCATTATTATTGATCCATTATAACTTTGTTGAATATGACGATTTTTTTCAAATATATTGATAAGTTCTTCACAGACAACAGGATGAATTAAGTCAGGATCTATTAGTATCATACTAATATCTTAATTTAGAATGAATAGCGTCTTTGATACTATTGTAATCAGAGTAGTTAGATCCGTCAAGAGAGTTGTCTTCAAAGACTTGCTCAAATCCTGTTCTCTCAAGAATTTTATTCTTAACTTCTAACTGACGTTTTTCTTTTTGAATACGACGCAGAAAAGCGTAATGAATAATCTGAGTGAAATACGCAAAGGGATTCTGGGATTTCTCTGGGTTAAAGTTGTGTATGTACTGAACACAGTTCTCAATTCCGTCAGAGATCATGTCCTCTTTGAACATGTAGTTGACGAAGTTTGGTTTGAATGATAGATGATTTGCAATCTTCAAGAAACACTCCCCAACATATCTTGGAATGGGTGGCTTACCTTCCCATCGTTTTGCTCTTTCAGACTTATCTAATAATGTTAGATCTTCTTTATAAAGTTTCATGTAAGAGACTTCGACATTAGTTCGATAGTCAATGAGTGCTGCGAGAAACTCTTTGTTGTTAACGTAATGTTCTGATCTTTTTTTTCTAGGAGTCATGTTTGGAGTAATAGCCATATTGTTATCTTGTATATGTAGATATTATAACATTAGAAACCTAACTTGACAAGGTTCTCATATAACGATACAATTACCTTTGTGGAGGTTAATAAGTAATTTATTAGCTTTAACTCTTCTTATAAAGCCTTTCCAAGAGTTTCTTTGCTTCATTAATACTTCCTACATATCCCATCTTTCCTGAGAGTTTTAGTTGTCCACGATCATCATTTGTGTCTTTAAGGAACGTCTCATAGATAATAATGATTTGTTCATTTTCAGATTCAGAGATAGTAATAACTTTATCCATACTAAGTAAAAACATATCATCAGATGATGTCTTTAACCAAGGTTCTACTTTGTATCCATTTACTTCTCTCTTCTGAGAAAACATAGGAGTAACAATTACAGGATTACTTAGTAACAAATATTTTCCATCTTTTTCAATTGTATTTACGATTCCAAATAATTCTTCTCCACTTACAAGTTTGATTGATGCATAAAATTCTTCTTCCATAAATTATTCCTTAAGGTTGATTGTTGTTATCTCATAATTAAAATCCTCTTCATTGTATATTTTAATTCTTTCTATCAAGTGATTTAAAGTATAGTTTTTCCTTGATCCATATGTACAATCATCAGAGATGTCGTAGAGGACGGCTTTAGTTTTATTTTTTCCTTTTCTAAGTACTCTTCCAATTGATTGAAGATTTCTAATTCGTGACTTACTGGGTGATGCAAAGATAACATTATGGAGGTTCTTAATGTTAATACCAGTAGAAAAAGTTCCATAAGAAGCGACAATAATAGCATTATCTTCTTTTTCGGTTATTTCCCTTACAAGTTCTCGTTCAGATGTATGTACACCACCATGAATAAAGAATACCTTTCTATCATCTCCCGTATTACTATTTATTAGGTCATGCAATACTGCTCCATGAGATTCTACTCGTTGAAATAAAACAAGAGTATTACCTTTTAAATCTACAGCAAGATTTTTTATAAAGTTATTTCTTTTATCATGGTTTATGATATACTGTACTTCATCTTCAAATACTTCAAACTTCTGTGGATTATGTTTTAGCACAATACAATTAATATCTAAGGTTGCAAGATGTCCCTGAGACATTAGTTCTGCTGTTTGTGTTACTTTATATGATGGACCAAACACTCCCTCCAGTACCCATTTATGTGTTTGCGTTCCATCAAGAGTACCTGTAAATCCAAATCGATATTTTGCATCAGCAAGTTTGGTCATTATACCAATGAGAGATTTAGATTTAAATTGATGAGCTTCATCCCCTATAACAACTTCGTAGTCTTCAAAGAAATTTCTATCTAATTTATAAATAGATTGCCAAGTTGTAACCGTTACAGGTAAATCGCTATATTTTTCTTTTCCCGAATATATTTTATGACAGTATGAATCAGCATCCCAACCATAGTCCTGAAAGTCACCGACTATTTGCTCTACAAGGCTGGTCGTCGGAACAACTACAAGAATTTTTTTCTTCTTATCCATATAGTAACGCACGATTGCGTAAATCATCAGACTTTTTCCTGACGCAGTGGGACTTATCAATAACTTTCGATTATGTCGTAGGGCATCATATACTCCCTCTACTTGATAAGTCCTAGGTGAAAAGGAACAAATAGATCCCATGTATCCTTTCACGCCTTCGTAGGAAATCTCTTCGTTTATTTCAAACGGAAGTCCATAAAATTTATTTTCTTCAAAACTGTATGTGTAATTATAATTCTTACAAAAACTAACTATCTTATCTAATAATCCAACATAGATTTTTTTCGATCTCATATCGAATAAATGAATTTCTCCATTCCAATTCTTACCTCTATACTGAGGCATAAACTTTGCATTTGGAACTTCAAATGTAAAATGATCTCTTAACTCATATTCTATATGAGGGTCTGTGGTAATTTTAAGAAATACTTCATTGGACTTTGATATAACAAGATCCGTCACATCATAACATTCAACTACAAGTATTTATTACATATTGTCAAACTTATATTCTAGTATCATTCGATATAATGAATCTCTTAAATACCAAAGATGCTCTTGCTCTGCTGGGTGCCTAGATGGAGATCCTTCCCATAATCGTATACGTTCAAGAACACAATGATGCAGAAGATGAATATCTTTTATAGTCAAATTTACAGTATAATCATATTCCCATTGCTCTTCTTCCATTACCCTAGTCCTGCGGTAAATTTCATAAACTCAATAGCATTTTTTATCTGATAAGTTCTATTTGAAATTTGTTTTAAAATACTATCAATGTATGAAAGAATGGTATCATAGTACTCGATCTTTAATGAGGAGTTTGCTAATTTTTGGTCAGCATCCATATATTTCTGCATAGTATCTTTATCTCTAATTTTTTTAGGAAAAGGATTTTCTACATATACATCTGGATCTGCTTTGCCTGAAAAATATTCGTATCTTTCATGTCTAATATTTTTTCTTTGTTGTTCTGCTTTCTTTCTTAAAAGAGAAATGTTATTATACAGTTCATGATATTTTGAATGAAGAACAGGGATATTTAATGATTCAGTATGAAGATTATCTGGATCTATTTTTGAATCTCTTTCCCACATTTCTTGGAGTTTTTCAAGATCAATACTCATAGCCTCTTGTTATTCTCATCAGTTATATTATATAAAGTATACTTGAAAGTAACGTCTGCTGTAAAGTACTGTACATCTGTATCAGTAGCATCAAAGTCTAGTGTGGACAAATATGACGGGAACATATTTTGAAAATTAACTTTAAAATTAATATTGTTATTACTTGTTAGTACCATTAAAGAACCATCAGAATATATGTCCATAGTTTTTTCTGGAATGATAGTTCTCCTAGAATCATTATTCTGCAGATCTATAATTTCTTTTACGTTCTCTGGAAACCCAAGACCTCTCATCCAGTTTTGAATTTCCATATAATTTTTGAGATCTTCATCAACTAAAAATTTTAAGTTAAAATCTCCAAATACTAATTTATCCCCAGGTACATCAATATCTTTTAGATATGATGGTTGAACTGCAACTCCTAGATTCATGTCTGGGATATTTGCACTGTTGCTAAAGAATGCTACTCTAGGTGCTCTAGTTAAACCAAATCTAAATCCAGTTGGAGATAGAAAGTTTCTATTCTGTATTTGAGTATCGTAAAATCCTGCCATCTTTTTTTAATTATTTAGATAAAAAAAGAGGGTCCGAAGACCCTCTCGCATAACCTTGTGATCAATAAATCACATGAGGTTTTTGATGGAAACGCGACGGTAGTAGCGGTTAGCATTGGTGGTAAGAGCACCAGCTCCAACTGTGCTTCCCTGTGCGAAGGGGTTAGCAACCATGCCGTAGCGAGTCTTGAAGCCGATTTTAGGCTGGAAGGTGTTCTCTCCAACTGCACGAACCATCTGTAGGGGAACGTATGGGCAGTAGAATAAACCAGCGTCATAAGGGGAAGTACCCTTATAACCAACAACGTAGTACTGATTAGCAGCGTTGTTTGCAGCGTAAGGATCGATGTATACGCGGAACTTACCAAGCAGAGTACCTGCGAAGGTGTTACCAGCGTCATCAACACTCAAGTTAGCGTTAAGAGCAGGAGTGTAGTCAAGTACACCAGCCATTGCAAGTGCGGATGCAACGTCAGCGGAGCACATGATTACGTTGCCCTTTCCTCTACGAGTTCTTTGAGCAATCTGGTTCGCATCTCTTTCGATTTGGAACAGAAGACCTTTGAACTTCTCAACACTCCAACGTCCGTTGGAATCGATGTCGAGATCAAACTCACCAGCAGTTGCAACGTTTTGTGTTGCGCCTTGCTCAGCGGTTTTGTAGATTGTTCTGATGACTTCACGGTTGATCTCAGCAAGAATCTCAGAAGAGAGAATATTTGCGAGTTCCGCTTCAGCGTTCAGACCGTGGATCGCCTTGAGGTCTTGTGCGAGTTCTAAAGAATACTCAGCTTTCAGAGCTCTGGACTTGGCGGTTACGGTGACTTTCTCGATCGAGAATGCCATCTGGTTGAAGTGGTCGCTACCTGTGCCGAGGTTCTCAGCATCATCGGTACGCATACCCTGACCAACGCTATAGTTGGATTCGGTTGCAGAACCAGTTGGGTTCAGTACACTTGGGTTTCCACCTGCTTGTGCAGTTGTACCCATACCAACGGAAGTACCAGTGTTGCCGTTAGTAAGATCGAACTCGGAAGACTGACCAGAGAATCCGGTGTCTACTTCGTCGAAGAAGCTCTCTTTACCGTTCTGAGTCTCGTAGCGTGAACGCATCGCGAAGATGAGTCCAGTAGGACCGTTCATTGGTTGTACGCCAGCCAGGTCATAAGCGACCAGGTTAGGCATAGAACGACGGATCAAGGAGATCAGTACTGGGTCGAAACCAGCAACTGTTTGACCGCCTGAGGAGGTATACCCACCATCGCCAACTGCGTTAACAGGTGCTTCGGATAGGAAAGAACCAGAATCACTGAATGATTGCTGTTCTCTAAGGAATTTTTCTTGGTTTTCGAGCAGGACTGCGGTAACAGCTCTCTTGTGAGAATCTTGGATTGAATCAAGTCCCTCGTGATTGAGGAGAGGTGCCCACTTTTCCTGCAACTGTTCTGATTGGAACATTTGCTTTAAAGGGTGATGTTTACGTTTGAGTTAATATTAAATTCAGTTTTTGTTAGCAATAACTGAAAGTGTCTTAAGGTATGCAGCCATGGAATTTGAGTAGGACTCAGTTCCACTTTCTACACCCTCAGAGAGTGATTCAGTTTTTGCTGCTTTTGGAGTTTTTGCTGAGAAGTATGACTCCTTCAGGGTCTCCAATTTTTCACGATATTGTTCTTCACTTTCAAACTCAACACTTTCGGAAAGTGTGGCGAGTTTCTCTTTCTGTGTCTGTGCTAGACCTTCAGAGACTTGAGCTACGATTCCATCTGCAACCGACTCGGAAAGACGGGAGTTTAGGGAAACATTTTTCTCAATTTGCTCGTTGAGTTTTGTCTCCATGTCATCAAGTTTTTCTACCATGCTCTCTAATACATCATATTTTTCTTCAGGGATTGTTACATAATGTGTTTCAAAAAGATCCTTCATGCCTGAGATGAAACTCTCAGTCATTTCGGTCTTGAGTGCTGCTTCGATAGCGAGTTGGTTCTCATTGAACCACTCTTCAGCAACATACTCAAGATAAGAATCAACTCTAGTGGTTAATTCTTCTTTAGTTTCTGTAATTGCTTCTGAGAGTTCAGAAACAAATTTTGTTTCGTATTGTGCTTCTAGACTTTCTTTGATTGCTGCAACTTTAGAGTTGATTGCTGTTTCAAAGATTGTACGAGCTTTTTCTTGGAATTCTTCGGAGAGTTCTTCGCCATTGAGAAGTGCAGTTACATCTTCTTCGATGTCGTA
>Ga0181400_1000518_pt1 | contig 16619 bp, 16 predicted proteins | sample 23SPOviralmetaG_FD_130129 | JGI IMG/M metagenome (GOLD analysis project Ga0181400, IMG submission 130129) | Marine viral communities from the oligotrophic San Pedro Time Series (SPOT) site, San Pedro Channel, CA, USA - 23 SPOT_SRF_2011-06-22 | ecosystem: Environmental > Aquatic > Marine > Strait...
AAGATCTTGATGAACAGACATTGAGTTTGAGCGGCACCAACCTGACCATTTCAAACGGTAACACAGTCAGTTTGCAATCACTTGTTGAAGATCTTGATGAACAGACATTGAGTTTGAGCGGCAGTCTACTGACCATAAGCAACGGAAATGCAGTTGATTTAACAACTATACAAACAAATTTATACACCCCGGTATTTGTAACTAACATAACTAATGCTAACGGGTTGATCACTAAAACATACGCAGCAAACACTGTACCAGCTGATAATGTTGTGACTGCAGTTACAGTTGATGACGACTCAAATCTTAATGTTACAATCGAATGGGACGGAGCTTTTGATGAATGGATGGGTGACGCATACATTAACAATGTTGTTGTACCACTGAATACAATTTCAAGGATAGGTAACACAAGAAGATTTACCGCCACTGTTAATATAGACTTGCAAGGTGATGAACAAATAACAGTCATCGCCAACGGTAGCACTCATGTTGTTGACATCACACTACTCGGTGGTGGTCCAGAAATTACTGATGTTCAATTTGGTTCACTACCAACATATGGCGGGGAACAACAAACAATGTACTTGGATGGAGATCCACTAGAAATCACCATCACATTCGATACAGAAGATGTATCAAGTGTAGAATTCTCTGGAGGTAATTCAACCGGTACTAATTCATTCACTACAAATGTCACACCAACATCTAATGGTGATGGTACAAGCACAGCCGTTATAAGCACAACAGTAGACACAACACTGTCATCAATCACGCAAGTACCTGTTACATTGTCAGCTAAAAACAGCTTTGGTACAGAAGGTGTAGATCATACATCAACAGCAACAGTACCTGTCAGACAAGGACCAGAAATAACTGATGTTACATTTGGTACATATCCTGGTACACAAACAGAACTAAAAGATAATGATCAAGTCAGCATGACAGTGACGTTTGACACCAACAACATATCACAAGTTCAATTATCAAGTGGTGGTAGTTACGCTAGCAATTCCGCTAGTCATAATATGTCTGTGACTAACAAATCCGGAGCAGCAACAATCACAATAGATACATCTGTCACTACAGCCCAGGACCAACCAGTGCGATTACGCGCTCGAGGTGGTAATAACAATTACGGCAACTACATAACATCTACAAACACACTACGTGTCAACAATGTCGGACCAACATACAGCGGGTACAATGTCACATACCCAACCGGTCAGACAGCACTCAAACAAACAGAAACCGCCACTGTTAATCTCACAATTTCAAACACTGGTAATAGTCCTGTGTATACATATTCAAACCCCAGTTCACAAATCTCAACACCCGGTCTAAATACATACACATCATCAAAAACAGTAACATGCACCAACCCTGGTGTGTATAACATTTCAAATAACAATTATTCGGTATCTGTGAACAGAGCCGAGAACAACAAGACTACAAGCTATTCAAATAATGTTCGTGTCGCAGATATATTACCAACGATAAGTGTTTCAGCTCCTACACCCATGCGTAGTGGTGGACAAGAGAACACATCTGTACAAACATATCAAATCACTGTGACGAGTAATCAACAACTCGATAGTTTCTCTCTAGCAGCTACTCCAGGATCTGGTACCTTGACAGGCAGCTGGTCCGGTTCGAACAGCAACCGAACATGGAGAAGAAATTTACAGGTTTCAGATTCTGACAACAAAGGAGAGTTTGATTGGCAAAATCTTGTGGCGATCAATCTAGCAAATAGCACACAATCAACGATCTCATCAGGTAGCAAATACACACTAGGTGGATTTGTGCCTAGACAATTAACCATGTCGGCTTTGAGCAGGACCCGATCCTTGGGCACAGGTGTACAAGATCCTACAAACTTGATCATATCAGAAACATTCAGAGGTAACATAACATTTGATACAACTATAGCAGATGGTACTACTATTGATCCAGATATCAGCACCGGTGTTGACGTGACTAACAAGTATACTATAGTGTCAAGCGGTAATTTGAACGTGGTTGATTATGCTGGAGATACATTCTTCTATCTGGATCGAGTGGCAGTGAATAATAATGTGTCTGGTACTTCTATATTGAACGTGGAGGAAACAGCATAATATGTCTACTTTCGAGAATTTCATACAAGATGAATTACCTCTCAGACAGGTAGTAATAAAAGCCTCTGGTGATCCCACTACTGGTAGTGGTGTTATAGCTGCGATTGGTACATATTATCTAGACACTAACGACAATTTTAAGCGATATGAAAAATCCGGTAGTGGTAACACAGAGTGGCGTGAGGTTCCAACAGGTGCATCAACCGGGGGTATATCTACTCAATCCGTTACATTTACAGACAATAGTGAGATCTCCACCATACAGGTCACTGGATTGAGTGGAACACAAACAGTTGATGCATTTGACACGACCTCGCATAATTCATGTAAATACATAATCAATGCCACAACGGCATCCAGTATATTTTGTTCCGAGGTGCTCGTGACTGCCAACACAACAGATGCTTACATGACACAATACGGCACTTTAGGAACAACAAACATGCTAACCTTGAATGCTTCACTGAGTTCTGACACATTGAGTTTAGATGTATCCACGAATGAATCAAGTGTTGATGTGGCAATATTAAAATTCTTGCTCAAATAAACAAATCACTTATTGTAGTGATCCAATATTCTTTGTTCAATTTCTTTTCTAGCACTGGTGCTTGATGTGGCCCAAACATAGGCGTCTTGATTCTTCACTCCGGAGATATGTTGCTGCACCTGTTTTATATTGTATTCTAACAATTCTAGTTGATCTTTCGTCAACTCTGGCGGTTCAATACCTAGATCCAAAAACAAATCAATCATACCCATCAGATTGTCTCGATCTAATGCCTGTTTTGCCTGCCTGTACATTTTCTGTTTCACCGGATCATTATCGGTCTTATCTGGGTGAGTTTTCTGAGCCACTTGTTTGTACATGTTTTTGATACAATTGTTTAACTTTGTCTTTTTAGGTTTTGGTGTATCATGACTTTTTTTTTCACATTTTTTTTGTTTTTTATCAGAAATCCTGATTTGATGCGTTTGCTCCAAGGAATTTATATATTCATTGAATTGTCGTTGATACACCACAAATTCATCCTTAACCTCTTGCAACTCAATGGTTAAGTACTTGTATTTGAGTGATAATTTCTTTATATGTTTTGATGTTTTCATGGTGCGCAACTTGAAAAATATACCCGGAGTTGTATAAATAATTATGTTATGAGTAATAAATTCGTAGTAGAAGGCGGCCTGAGTATACCCTCAGGAAAAGAACTAGAGATTGCGGGTAGCTCTCTTACAAGTATCCTCACTGGAGACACACTCTCCGATGATGTTGCAAATAAGAAAGTTATCCCATCTGAGTATAGTGTTGCAAAATATGTTTCAAGTCAATTATCTTCATCTGATCTTGACATCAAAGTAGGTGAAACAAATTATGATATTGACCTTGATAGCGAGAAGTTAATTTTCGCTGGCACAGCCAATGAGATTGAAGTTGCATACGCAGAAGATACAAGTGAAGGAACGCATACATTGACTGTCAGTCTCCCGGATGCAGTTTCTGGATTGACTAGCATCAGTGCCACAACAGTCACGGGCACAACAGTCGGAGACGGCACAGCTTCGTTGAACGCTGGTAGCTGGGCAGATCTAGTGAATGTGACCATGACCGGAAACTTAACTTCTTCCGGAAACACAAGCATCGGTGGTACATTGGCTGTTACAGGCATTGCCACATTCACAGAACAATCAGTACACACAGGTGGTATTGACTGCAACGGAACATTGGATCTGGGTGCAAACTCCATCACCGGTACTGCTGATGAGATGATCATCAGTGCTGACGGTACAGAGACATCTGCTTCAGGTTCAGCTGATGATTCATTGACCTTGAATGCTAGCGGAGGAATCTTCACAGATGACGCCGTTGACATGGACAGCACATTGAATGTTCAAGGTGTTGTTACATTACAAAGTGATCTTGCAATGGCGAACTCCACCAAGAGAGACTTCACAGTTGATATGACTGGGTCTGCAGTTGAAGTTGCTAACCTCACAGGTTTTGAGTCGGGTAAAATCGTGCTCAAAGTCAAGGACAGCAGCAACAACATCACAACCAAAGAGATATTGGCTGTCAACGGTGCATTCGTTGAGTACGCTACTATCTCTAGTGGAACTGAAGTTGACATTACAATCGCTGTATCTGGTGATTCCGTAACAGTTAATTCTGCAAACGGAACCGCTAAAGGATCTGTTGATCTGATCAAGTAATCTTGATTCAACCCTTAACCCTAAGAGAGCCGGGCAACCGGCTCTCTTTTTTTGTGTTAGTATAAATATAAATACACACATGGCAGTACAACTAACAGATCCACCCGCTGACGCGTATTTCAGCACACACCTGAACAACAGAATCAAAGACGTAGACACGTTGACTGAGCGCATCAACATGTCTCTTGGGTATCCACAGATCAATGTGGAAGCTCATCAAGCACAAGTTTATGACAACATAGCACAGGCATGTGAAATGTTCACCAAATATGCTGGTTACACAGAAGAATATCTTGTGTTCCACACCTCGTTATACTCTCGACACAAGGGCATATACATGCCTGATCTGATCAACTATACTCCAGAGTTGAGTGGAGAGATAGTTGAGCAGCAATCGACTGTCAATCAACCAACAGTTGTCAAACATATCAAGATAACGAATGCACCTCAATCGTTATACACGTACACGGTGTCCCCGACTCAAACAGGTCCAGTTGAATACTTGTTGCAGTTCAAAGGTGAGTATTACCATCATGCAACAAAATATCTGATCACCGCCATATACAACGATTTGACTGACGAAGTTGATGCTAGTGTTGCTGAGTATGGTACCAATTTTACCACATCTGATACAAAGGTTACATTCAATGTTCAAACCGGTGGAGATCAAGTTGAAATTTTAATCATCTCACAAATACCAGGCACAGCCACAGTCGTGGTGGGAAATTTTGAACGACAAGCATCTGACACAAGATTGAACAGATATCAACGAGGAATGGACGCACTGCTAGGTACTCATCGTAAAGTGGTTGATGTGTTCGCTTTCGAACCCGGTACCACTAGTGGCATCAACACGTTGTTCACCATCGAACAGACCTTGGCACAACAAACCTATTTCAGTTATTCTATGGGTAGTTATGGTTTTGATTTGGTAAGCTGGTACGTGTTGAAAGAATGGTTAAGCATGCGAGAGAAAATGCTAGGGCAGGACTATTATTACCGGTTCAATGACCGTGAGCAGCGATTGTATATCACCCCAGAACCTGGTATGCACAGCAATCGAGCCAACTTCTTCGCGGCCATCGGTTGTTATATAGAGAAGCCTCTGGAACATGTGATGAAAGAAATATGGGTGTATCAATACGCGTTAGCTCTGACCAAAATAACAGTGGCGCGTATACGAGGCAAATACCAAGGTACAAATTTATTTGGTGGTGGTACACCTAATTACAGTGAGTTGCTCAGCGAAGGTATAGCAGAAAAAGAACGTCTTGAAGAATCACTATACAACAACACAGCTCCTGGTCTCGGGGACGCAGAACCTCCAAAATTTTTCGTTGGTTGATGACCAAACGCCGTCGCACTTACAGCAAGTACAGACAAGGTGTGTTCAAGCCTAAGAATGGACATAAGTACACTGGTTCAGGGGATCCTAGATATCTGAGCAGTTGGGAATTAAAATTTTTTCATTGGTGTGACAACAATCCTAATGTGGTGCAATGGTCTAGTGAAAGTGTGATCATACCATATGTTTCACCTGTTGATAACCGCCCTCACCGGTACATGGTTGATAATGTAGTAAAAATACGCGAGGGAGATAAACTGACCAAGTACTTGATCGAGATAAAACCTAAAAAACAAACCATGGCTCCAACCAAACACGGTAACAAGAAACAATCCACGGTGTTGTATGAACATGCCACGTTTGCTGTGAATCAAGCCAAGTGGAGAGCAGCAAAACAATGGTGTGACAAAAGAGGTTATAAATTTCAAATATTAACAGAAGATCATTTATTTACCTGAAAAATATAGAATTCGGCATTTGCTTGATAAATAATTAACAGTATGTCATTGAATTTATTAATAGAAACTACAAGCGATAGAGATTTCGATTACATTGTCGAGGAAAATAACGACACAAAAAAGAAGAATCTCTACATACAAGGAGTGTTCATGGAGGCTGAAAGAGTCAACAAGAACAACAGGATTTATCCTATTGAAGAGATGACACGAGAAGTAGAAAGATACATTAAGGAGATGATCGGTGGCGGAAGAGCCATGGGAGAGTTAAACCATCCAACCAATCCAGATGTAGACCTAGGTCGAGCATGTCATATGGTAACAGAGCTCCGCCAGGAAGGTAAACAATTTGTAGGAAAATCTAAAGTTCTATCCACTCCATGTGGAAAGATTGTTGAGTCATTAATTTCTGACGGTGTGAAAGTAGGTATGTCAACTCGTTCACTAGGCAAACTGGTTGAAGAAACTGGTAAGGACGGTATCAACAAAGTCGAAGACATGAGATTAGTCGCGATTGACTGTGTTGCTGATCCAAGTTGCTCTGATGCATTTGTCAATGGCATCCTGGAGAACAAGCAATGGATTTGTGATAGTGGTGGTCGCTTTGTGCCAGCTTACGAGGATTTTGAAAATAAATTGAGCAAACTACCTAACACACAAGACCAATTACAACAATATCTTACAGAACAGATAAAAACTTTTATAAATAAACTATGAGTAAACCAGTAATAAGCACCAACATAGGCGTCACTAGATTCATAAACAGCGTAGCAAACAATGATTTCTCTAGTGCAAACAAACATTTAAAGTCAATTATTGAGAATAAATTGCTCAAGAAAATAAATAATTTCAAGAACAAACCACTTTTTTAACATGAACAACATAACCGATGTACTCAAAGAAGCTGCAGGCGACATCTTAACCGAAGATGTTCTCAAGCAGATTGAAACCGTTTTTAATGAATCTGTCGAACAACGTGTAGCGTTGCAAGTAGAAAAAGCCCTTGTGGAGCAAGACGAGAGTCATGCTCAGAAGCTTGAGAAGCTTCTAGGGGCGATCGACAGTGACCATACAACTAAGCTTGAGAAAGTCGTTGAAGCGATCGATCAAAACCATTCCCACAAACTAGCGTCTGTGGTTAAGAAGTACGAGAGTGCTGTTAATGTTGATGCTAACGGTTTTAAGGACACACTAGTTGAGTCAATCAGCACATATTTAGATGAGTATTTAGAAGAAGTTGTTCCTACTGATTCCATCAACGAAGCTGTTAAAAACAAGAAAGCTGTTAAAGTACTGGAGAATATTCGAAAGGACTTGGCAGTTAATTTTGCTTTGAGTAAAGACTACATCAAAGACGCAATAACCGATGGTAAACAACAACTAGAAGAAGCCAACACATCAGCTCAAAACCTAGACGAACAAAATCGTGTATTAAATGAGAAAGTACAGCGACTAGAGACACATATTTTGTTATCTGAAAAGACATCAGACTTACCAGAGGAAAAAGGTAAGTATGTTTATCGTATGCTGAGTGACAAGAGTGTTAATTTTATAAACGAAAATTTTGATTATACAGTCCGGTTATTCGACCGCACTGAGGAAGAAAAACTCGAACAATACAAAAAACAAGCCAAAACAAAAGCAGAATCTGTAGACCGGCCAATTGTAGAGAGTACTAAAACACAAACACATCAACCTGAACAAGGCACACATGTCAACAAGTTGTACATGTCTGAACTTAACAAATTTTAATATAGAAGAGATCTATTGATCTGAGTATGGAGAAATAAAGCTATGTCACAAATAAAAAATTCACAAAGTTACATTGACGAGTCACGCGCAAAGGGTCTGCTTGAAAAGTGGAGTCCTGTGCTTGATTACTCATCATCGAATGTAAAGAGTATTGAAGATGATCATACACGTCTCAACACCGCTATCCTTTTGGAAAACCAAGAGAAATGGTGTGTTGAAGAAGCCAACATTGCTGGTGGGTCCGGAGCCGTTTTCGGTGGTCCTGCAGGTGGTGCTGGTGCAACCGGAGGCTCTCTTACGCCTCTCGGAGATAACGCTTACGCAAGCGGTGATGCACGTCTGCCAAAGATCTTGATTCCGATGATTCGTCGTACGTTCCCCGAGTTGATCACCAACGAAATTGTTGGCGTTCAGCCCATGAGTGGACCTGTTGGTCTTGCTTTCGCTTTGCGTTACAAGTATCAATCTGAAGCTCTCGGTGCTGGACCTAGTAAGGGTGATAGTTCTGGAGGTCGCGCTAGCTATGATCAAAATCACGGTGGAGACACTGATGGGGAAGCTGGTTACCAGTTCCTCGACAGTCGTTTCACTGGTACTGAATCTTCTGAGCTTTCCGGTAAAGGCGGAGAGTGGGAGTTTCTAGATTCTGATAAAGGTGTTGCGCAAGCTCTTGCGAATTACGAACTTACTAGTGAAATTCCACAAATGGAAATCTCTTTTGAGAAGACCGCCGTGGAAGCTGGTACTCGTAGGTTAGCTGCTCGCTGGAGTGTTGAACTTGAGCAAGATCTCAAGAACATGAACGGTATCGATATCGACACTGAATTGACAAACGCAATGTCGTATGAAATTCAGGCTGAAATCGACCGTGAAATGATCATGAGAATGGTTCAAGTGGCCCTTAATGCTGGATCCGGAAAAGGATACAGTAGTTGGTCACCAACAACTGCAGACGGCCGTTGGCTCGCAGAACGTAACAGAGATCTCTATGCTAAGATCATCGTTGAAGCAAACCGCATTGCGGTACGCAACAGACGTGGTGCTGCAAACTTCTTGATTGCAACACCCAAAGTGTGCGCCATCTTGGAAATGCTCCCTGAATTTCAGTGGATGCAAGTTCAAGGTAACGTAAACACACAGCCTGTTGGAATTGCTCGCGTCGGTAATCTTGGTGGTAGATTCAATGTTTATCGTGATACACGTACAGAAGCTCAAAATCCTGCGTTTACAGGATCTGGATCCGGCAAATATGCTTCCGGTCATTCACCTGAACTCAACTACGTCCTTTTGGGATACAAAGGACCTGAGTTCTATGACACCGGTATCATCTATTGCCCGTACATTCCAGTGATGGTTCAACGCACGATTGGTCCTAATGATTTCGCTCCTCGCGTGGGTCTATTGACCCGCTATGGTGTTGTTGACAACATCTTCGGAGCTGATCTTTATTACCACCTGATCTTAGTGAAAGACCTTAATACGTCGTTCACCCCAGGTACGAGTTCAGTGTATATGTAGAACTACTACGCATATTTGAACCGTTGAAATGATACATACGGTTCACACAATTCGAGACCCCTCTAGTTCGCTAGAGGGGTCTTTTTTTATAGAAACTTGTTGAGGTTATTGCTTCAATGTCTTTGCATGTAACACTGATGGATCTATCAACACCTTGCTGATCAGATCAGAGCTGCTTGCTCTCACTGGATTTATATCAATGCCCCCTCGTCTCGCATACAGACATGTTACGCACAACGCTTGTGGTGTAAATATATCATACAGTCTCTTGAACACTGTCTCGCATATCTCTTCATGGAAATGACATTCATCACGAAATGATACAATATACTTTAGCAAGCTACCTGGTTCAACAGGTAAATGACCCTTCATATAAATATATATGTCACCCCAATCCGGTTGACTGGTCACTCGGCAGTTGCTCTTGAGTAACGCGCTATGATATCGTTGCTCGAATGTATGCACATGACCAAACAATTGATCTTGTTCTAGCAATTCTGGTTGCTCGCTATATTGATCGAACTTGACACTACCATCAACCATCATGTCTTCAAGTGTTTGATACTGTTCACCATCAAATACATGTGGTGGTGTCTGTGTGTCTGATGCTGATATGATACAAACGCGTACATCTGTTTCCAGTAGCTTTGAAAGATCTTGTGTTGCGACTTGTGTCAGCTGAGTCATTACTGATTCTGGTGAACTGCCGCATTTGAACATGTTGAATGAATTGAAGTATAGCTTGATTGACTTGCTTTCAACAATATATTCACTGTCACACGGATACACTATTTTAGCAACACCAGCAACCGGTTGACCGTTGTCTGTCAATGCACTCACCTCATATGCATTCCATGTATCAAAACCAACAAACGGTAATTTGTCATCTTCAATGTCAAGATGCTTTCTGTTGTTGATACGAGGTTCTCGTACTAAAAGACTAGCATCATACTGATCTTTGTATTGTGATATTTGACCCAAGTGTTTGGATATACGTGAATTGTCTAGTGTTGTGCTCATGATTATAAATTGATTGATTGTTTGATTTGCTTCATGCGACTCGGTACATCTCCAGATAGTCTTACAATTTTAGTGACTGGCATGATACGTGCAATTAGCTTGTCATCTGAGAGAAAATCGTTGTACAGCTGTATGACCCGCTGCCTGAATTGTTTGTTAACACTTCGTACACCATCATCAACTAGTTTTACATCACCCGGGTCAGTGTATAGCAACACGTCAATTCTAGACGCTATAAAATTCATCAGGTGTGTTGCATAATCTAAAACCCATTTATCAACACGTTTTGTTTCGTGAAGATATTTGGTGTATATGTAACCATCAATCACACACCTGTCCAACACAGTGCAGCTTTCCGTCAATGTGTGATTATTCAGATGTTCATTCATGATGAACAATTGTGTCAACGTGTTACCTTGGTCATTTATATCTAGACCTTTACCTGCCACTTTTCTAGTTACCTCTTTAACGAAGCTACACTTTCTGAACGCATCATCGATACTCATCTGTTCTAACAAAGTACTTTTACCTGTGCTTTGTGCACCTGTGAATCCTATTAACATTCTTTTATTATAAGAACATAAACTGATAATTCAACACAAAATTCATTGTCAGTCTTTTGGATACTGCTCTCGGTCATCCATCTGTTTATCTTTCGGTGACGCATCCGTATCATGGGTTTTTCTCTCCGTATGCATAGCACACAACATGTTCCACACAACAGCAGCAGCATGGTCTTCATCATCTTTTCCTCTCCACCAAGCTTCAAGATGCCGATGCGCACAATCATAATACACACTCAGTGGCATGCCGTGCATCCAGTTGTTTTCTCCGTACTTCTCAGCTCCGTCAAGATACCGCTGCATCACGCGTTTCAATTCTAGTTGAGGTACTAGACTCATACGCAATTTGCCTTGTGCACTGTCACGCTGTGCACCGGTGCTGAACTGTCTGTTTTTCTCTTGTTTACTCATCAGAATCAAAATCGCGGTTGTTTATCTCTTCAGCATCATATCTATGATACCGTGGAATATATGTACACATCCCACAAAACGCAGACATCAATGCTGAGAACACACCAGCATATGACCCGTGGTTTATTTGGATTACTGCAACCAACATGTTGATCACACAAAACACCGAGAGCACTCGACCCTGTAAATTCAAATGTCTCCAGGGTTTCACTTAAACAATACTTTGTTGAAAAACTCTAACCATGCATGTTCCGCCATATCATGCAAATACCACACAAGAGATCCAGAACATGGATTCATCGCTTGCACCTCTACTAACACTTCTCCACTGTCTAATTGTTCAGTCACTCTATGTATGACCACTCCAACACGATCGTGTGCCAATTGCTCAGCTTTAACTTGTGGATCTCTGCCTTTCAACTCTGGGTGTTTAGTTATCAGCCCTGGATGCAAATTGTATATCTCATAATCCTTGCATATTTGCTCCGGTATGATTCTCATCCATCCATGTAATGTCACCACACAACCACTATCACACTCACTCAACACAGAACCATAATCCCATGTATCAGGTTTGGAGTTTATATATTTAAATTGTGTATTCATGTTCAACAGGTGTTTGTTGATAGTGCTGTCTCCAGGTGATTTGTTGGTCACAACACAATCTGGTGTGATACCAAGTTTTTTTGACAACCGGACTATTTCAGTACCGGTTTGACTATAAAATGCAAACCATTTTTTATCTTTAATCACCTGCGTAAAATTCTCTTAAACATATTGGTGTTGTAATAAAGATCCTCAATTTGATCATCTGTCATGTCATGATCTATCAAATCAGCTAACAATGTACTTGGTTTGTGATCCAAACCAAACTCTTCATTGTATCGATAACCTTTAATCGCTGCAACAATGGGATTGCTAGTGTCACAGCTCTTGATGTTGTACACATCATTATCAACATACCATCTAAACTCTCTAGCCAAACTACAACCCAGCAAATGATGAGGTTTGTCCCATCTCCAGATACCTTCGTCAATCAACTGCCGGATGAATCTCTGTCTACCGGAACACCATCGCTGCAAAACACCACTTGCTGAGGTTGTTGATTCTATACCGATATGCTCGTAAAACTTGTAATCAAAACTAACTGCCACATAATCAGCATGTTCACTCATGTGTCTGTAGCACTTGACAAGATCATTCCAGTCTTTGCCTTGTACAACACCGATCTTCAACGCTCCATCACCCAACGTGCTTGTTTGATCCGTTTGATGTGTCATCCAACTATTCCATGACTCAATAGTACCAGCACAATCTTCGAGCACATCTGGTACTATATAATAGTTAGGTTTCAGTCTGTCAACCCATTGTGCGTAAGCATTAGGTTCAAACGCTTTCTTCAGCTCAAAAATACTATTATCTAACAACACTGGCACATCTGAACACTCTGTTAAATTTTTGTAGAAATTATAATACTGTGAATTTGTTTCAAACAAATGTACCAATGCATATGCATAATCATTGTAATCAAGCGATTGTTCTAACATCGATATCGGGCTCTCATGTGAAACTTTAATTATCATTAATACATTATACCTAGTTTAACGGAAAATGCAACTGTTATAACCATAAATAAATCAACATATGCAAATAAAAATATACGACGAAGTTGATGATTATGAAGTTGATACCTTGAATCTTGACAATTACGATCTTGATGAGAGTGGAGTGAGTGAGCTGGTTGAGTTGATTATTGATATAATCACGTCATATCAAGACGGTCAATAAAAAATCTCAGTTGTATTGATGTACAGTACACAATAAATACAGATATATATGAGTGATTCTTCAGGAGATTACACCGTTTCAAACGCTGCTAAAAACGTGATGAAAGAGAGTACTGTGCTGGCGTTACAGCTCAGACAAACACATGTCACATCAGAACACATTTTGTATTGTTTGTTACAAATCACAAGTACACGTGATATAGCGATCCGTACATTGAAGAGACTGGGCGTGAACATCGACAAGTTCAAGACATTGGTGTATGACAATATAAAACAAATCAAACCTGGTATGGATCCACCAGTTCTGAGCAGATATCGGAAATCTGATCAAGTGTACTATTCTCCAAAAGTTAAAGAGATCATCGCGATCGCTGGTGGTGAATGTCAATCGATGGGAACCAACAAAATAGGTACTGAGCATTTGTTGATGGGTATAGTCATGAGTGACACTGGTATCGCCACCAGTGTGCTCAAGCAAGCCAACATAGATCCTACACACATAAGACAAGCAATTTACGATATATCTGGTGTGAAATTCACAGGTCCGCGTGCTGATCCACCGCCCACTTCATCCACATCATCAAAACCACGCAATAAACTCAGTGACACAGACAGTCAATTCGCTAAATATGCGACCGATTTGACCAAAGTGGCTGAGTCTCGCACGCTGTTACCAGTGATTGGCCGTAGTCAAGAGATTGAACGTGTCATTCGGACACTGTTACGTAAATCTAAAAACAATCCGGTGATCATCGGAGAACCTGGAGTGGGTAAAACCGCGATTGTGGAAGGACTGGCACAACGCATCGTGTCTGGTGACGTGCCAAACGAGCTCAAAAACAAGCGCATCATGACACTGGACATGCCTTTGATGGTCAGTGGAACCAAATACCGCGGTCAATTCGAGGAACGTCTCACTGCAGTTATAGAAGAAGTGACACAGCGCAAGGATATCATCTTGTTCATCGACGAGATACACATGATGGTAGGTGCTGGTGATGCGGATGGAGCAATGGATGCCAGCAACATATTGAAACCCAGCTTGAGCCGTGGAGAACTCACAGTGATTGGAGCCACCACCACAGGTGAGTACACAAAATTTATCGAGAAGGATGGTGCGTTGGAGCGTCAGTTCCAGCAGATCATGGTGTGTGAACCATCAGCCGAGGACACCATACAGATAATACATGGCATCAAACACATGTTCGAGCAGTTTCACAACGTGCAGTTGTGTGGTGAGTGTATCGAGCGAGTGGTTCGATTGTGTGAACGTTACATAACCGACAGGAACTTTCCGGACAAAGCCATAGACGTGATGGACGAGACATGTGCTTACATACGACTCAAGCAATATCGCAAGACTCGTGAGTCTGTGCAAGAGGTGAGACACGCTGAACAGCAGAAACAACAAGCGGTTCATGATGGAGATTTCGAACAAGCCATCAAGTGGCGAGAGATTGAACAGATCGAACAACAAAAAGCTGCCAAACGAGCCAAAAGGTACGCCAAAATCGACATCAAAACACACGTGATGACTCTTGGAGACGTGGATCGTGTGGTGAGCAGAAACACCGGAGTGCCAGTCAACTCGATCAAACACGGAGATCGTGAGAAGGTGAAACGTTTGAAAGTGTATCTGGATCAACACGTGATCGGGCAATCACACGCGGTGGACACCATCGTCACTTCCATCAAAAGAAGTTACACTGGCATGAACGGCGAGACACGACCCATTGGTTCGTTCTTGTTCTTGGGACCCACCGGTGTGGGCAAGACGCATCTGACCAAATGTTTGACCGAGTACATGTTTGATGACGCCAATCGCATGATACGTGTGGACATGAGTGAGTTGATGGAATCGCATAGTGTCAGTAAGCTGATTGGGAGCCCACCGGGATACGTGGGGTATGAAGAGGCAAACCAGGGTCAACTGACCGAGCGTGTGAGAAGAAACCCGTACAGTGTGGTTTTGTTTGACGAGATTGAAAAGGCACACCCAGACGTGATGAATCTGTTGCTACAAGTGCTTGACGAAGGATCACTCACTGACTCGCATGGACGTGCCATCAATTTCAGAAACACTGTGATAATCATGACCAGCAACATTGGTGCACGAGAGATACAACGAAACACCACTGTGGGGTTCGGACGTGAACACAGCGAGAGCAGTGATCGTGTGTTGCGAGAGGCACAATCGTTGTTGGCTCCAGAGTTCATCAATCGCCTGGATGACATCGTGATGTTCAACGAGTTGCAACGTGAGGATCTGATGAGGATCTGCGCACACTTGTTGAATCAATTGACCGAACAGCTGCACAACAACAACATCCAATTTGAACACACTGCACGTGTGGCACACCAGCTGGTGGACATGAACACAGAACATGCATATGGGGCTCGTCCGTTGAGACGTCTGATCAATCGTGAACTGGAGAACAAGATAGCTGACGTGTTGCTGTTGAATCCTGATTGTTCACGCGTGCGAGCCAGTTGCAAAAAAGGCGTGATCATGGTGGAAGATCAGACCAGCTGAACCATCTCACAATTTAGACAGGAGCGCCACAGGCGCTCAAGGCGGCGCAGCCGCCTCCGCCGTCGCTCACAGCAATCAGTTGACCTGGTTGGTCACCGTGGTTTGCTGATGTCCTGGAAATGACGCTTGCGACGTGCAAGGTCGTGACGTGACAGTTGATACAGGTGTGTGTCGTGTGTGACGAGGCCTGGTGATCTGCTGATGGCACGTGTCCATTCACGCATCAATTGCAACGGTGGTGTGTGATCCACGCCGTGCTCGAACAACAACGTGTCACGGTACAATCCCACGCGTGTGTATCCATCGTTGTACAAACTTTGTGTGAACTGGTCAGCCGGCAGGTGACGTGATCGATCATGCAGATCAGAGTGGTGATCAAACAACCTGGACCACACGTGTGATGCAGCACAACAGATGATGTGATGATCCGGTGTGATCCATCCATGTGCATGTGTGAATTGATGTTTCATGTGTGAATTATTTATCTGTGGCTCTGGTGATAATGTGTCAGGATGTGCAAATAGTTGCATGTGGCACGTGTGATGTGAATTGCCAATGGCATGAATGCAGCATTTTCATGAAAAAAAATTTGCAGCAGGCCTGATGGCGGCAACACTCGGTTTGTAGCTAAAAAAATTGGAGCATGGGTTATCACTTGCGCGAGTGGTTTGCTCACTGATCAGTTTTTTGCACACCTGTGGGTCTAGATACCGGGGGTGGCTCAGAGCCAGCTGGTGTGTCACAGACCCGGGTGGTGATGGCTGCATGTGGGGTGTGTCTGACACCTGGGTGTGTCTGCAACTGTTGTATCTCCAGCAACAACTGTTCTGTTCTCTGATGTTGTCGACTGTTGGGCCATTGTTGTGTGGCCAGTTGTTGTTGATGCAGCCTGTGATTCAATCGCATGAGC
>Ga0181400_1000524_pt1 | contig 16580 bp, 15 predicted proteins | sample 23SPOviralmetaG_FD_130129 | JGI IMG/M metagenome (GOLD analysis project Ga0181400, IMG submission 130129) | Marine viral communities from the oligotrophic San Pedro Time Series (SPOT) site, San Pedro Channel, CA, USA - 23 SPOT_SRF_2011-06-22 | ecosystem: Environmental > Aquatic > Marine > Strait...
CCTCAAGAAGTATTGCCGCGAAAAGAATACAAAGCACAAGCCAAACGGTTCCATATGTTAGTAGTTCCATAACGGCCTATATTACAGTATGAACCGTGCCAATGTGAAAAAAAAATTTTAAAAAGAAAATATTTATGGGCGCTGCTGTTGGTATAATCTAGCCCTCTAATACGAGTTCAAATCCATTTTCTAGTTGCAGCGGAATACCTTCTTCAAGCAGTAAGAAATGATCTTCTATACTTTCGACGCCAAGACTCAAAGGTCTAAATCCAGCATCATGAGGCCCCATAATACTTGAGAATAATCCAGCACTATGACATTTCCTATTAAACTCTCTAACTGCAGTGCTTACAGCATGAAAATTTTGCGAATTAGTTGTTGGCAGTAAATCTATTAGATCAGCTAAAAGCTGTCTGAAGGAGGTTGCAAGGGCAATATCCCAAATTGGTGATGCGTGTATTTCTTTTTCTAAAAAACGTATGTTTCCAGATATAACGGTAAAAGATAAAAACAGCCCATCTTCTGTAGAGAAAATGTTTCCTTCGTCGTCGAGTAATAAATTGCTTGTATCCATATTATGTTATTGTTAGAGTTTCGCCCACATCGTCTGTTAGATGTGCATCATTAAAATTTAAATCGCTTGCATCTCTAACTATTACATATACATACTTACACTCTTCTTCGCCTTGAGCATTTTTAATAGCCATTTGCTTGGCTATTTTTCTGCCATTCCAAACAGATTTTATTATCGGATCTATGTTGCTGTCACCGTGTGGGAACGATGAGCTAAGTCCCGATTCTTCGTCTTCTCTGGCTGTTGAAACAATATAATGATATTTAGCTACATCGCCAGCAAGTGTTTGTCTCGGCTCTCCGTTAATAACTTCGATAACATCCTCTAAAATTTCAAATTTCATTTTAGCCAAGAATTTATTGGCGACATGTGAAGTGCAAATGTCGTCTTCTATTTCGGCCTCTGCCTCATGGTCGCCATCGTTATGATTGGGGTCTCTTTTTAAGTAATCTATGTTATTTGCTTTAGCTTCTGCATCTGCGTAAGGGGTTTTGTATTCTTTTTCCTGCGAATAAGTAAAATTATCATATTGAATATCTTCGCCCCAAAGAGAAAGGTGTTTAGACATCTCTACTTCAGTTTCATTTAAAAATTGTATATCTTGGCTGTCAGACTTTTTACTTTGTAAGCCCGCCCAAAGAATTTGCATTCTTATGAAATATGACATTGTGCCAAGCGTTTTATTGTAAGCATTAATTGCGTTTCTCGCATTAAAAAGGATAAAAATTTTGCGGTCATTCAGCAGATTATCTGGTGCATATTCACTGATTATAGAAGCAACCGCCTCATATGAAAGTACTTCCCCCTTAACTCCAAAGGGAGGAGTAGTAGGGTCATCGACAATAGCCCCGAGATAAGCCGCTCCTGCAAACAATTCACCAGGGGCAATTACCTTGGACGAAGTGTAACTCATTGTACTTGTCGAAGGCATGGGACGAATCGTTTCTAAACCTCCGACAGGAGGCCCATAAATCATTGGACACGCAACAAAATTTCGTTTACTATCGGGAGCGATGGTGCGGCCTTTAAGTCGCGACCTCGGATTTGGATGCTCGCCACCGCCGCCCTTGAAGAACGAGGGTGTGCCATCTCCAAAACCTCGCCAATCTGCCCATATATTATTTGTTGTAGAAGGTCCATTAGCCTGCCTGGAGGAACTCAAGAAGGGGTTTTCAATCTTGTACCTGCTCACGAAGCCAGGACAGAAGCAATGACCTAATTCATGAAGAAATACGTCTGAATAAATACCCCCTTTCATATCATTGGTATTCAGCATAATAAGATTGAACCCACCAGCTTGGCCATAGTGGGGTATTGTCCCCCTCTCACCCTCATCACCATTGCCTCTACCCCACTCGTGAGAGTGGTATGCCAGTTCAGCTATGTAGCTTCGATGCCCAAAAATAATTCCTTGATTGGCGGCATCTCTGTTATCACAAAATACTCTTTGTGCAGTTTGATTATTGATTTTGAAAGCAAGCTTATGTGCGTCGCCATATGTTGTGCCGTGACCTCTGAACCTTGCCGTTGCTCCCGCAAATCTAAAAACGCCTTCGTCGTTAAGTTGGTCAAGATAGGTACGTACAGATGCGTTCTTCCGTAAATCGTTCACTGTTACCACCAGAACTTCGCAATTCACTGGAAAGGTCAGCCTATTGGTCATGGCCCTCATATATAATTTTATAGATGGATCATTATCTATCATATCTGCTGCTTCATTTACAGCAGTGAGGCGCCCGCCAGATTTACCAAAATTAAATTGTTTTTGTTTAAAGGGTATGCATTCAAGAACTAGACCAACATAAAATAAATTCATTTCATCTGGGCCATTTTTTGGCCTACCTAGTATCTCAAGCCCATACCTTACTAGATCCAAAAAAATATCGATGCGCATATAACCATCGTAATGTATGTACTGAGCCTCTTGGTCAGCGAGTTGGTACTTAACTCTATTGGGGGCATCGGCTCGATTGTAAATAGATTGTTGGTGATCAGCAAAATTTATAAGATGATAATTGTCGTATCTACCACGAAATTTATCAATGGGACCAACATTAGTAAATTGTTTTTTTTCATTAAACTGGTAAGTTTCTGGATCGAATTTTTTGAAATCATCGGGGTCGTCAAGATCGATAAAAAAAATTGATTTTGTCCTTAAAACATACTTCGAAAAATCTATCGAGGAACCCTTAGGAACTATAGGAATAAATTGCTGCGGCTGATTGACGCCCTTATGAACCATTATTCCCACTGTTGAGATTAATGGTTCGTCAAAGTTTAGAAATGGGTCGTGATAGTTCATAGATATATTAAATTTCGAAATCTTTGTGGAGTGCTAGTACATATCTGTGACTTCTTAATGATTTACTCAAAGCTACAGACGCTGGAATCTCTAAATCTAGGGCATCATCTCCAACATCTATTACACTCAAAACCGACTGAGCCATAAAATAGTTATATAACAAGCCCTTATTGGAGCCGACGCCGCGGCCGCCCAATTTATTTAATCCGATTTCGCTGTGGGTGCTTGCGGCATTTGCGCTTATATAAATTCTGTAATCATCGAGAGGATGTAGAACGGATGCTACGCCAGGAGTAATTTCAAATCCTTCAGGCCTTTGCTTTTTCCCGTTCTCAACGACAACTGCACTGTCCACGCAGCCAGCAAAATCCAACCTTGTTGGTGATGTAATTCCGAAAGGTATATAACCAAAATACCTCAACGCTTGATCTACTGAGGGATCATCTTGATCGTGGCCAACCTCGTAATTCCTTTTCATCATCAGGTGACGTTCCTTGTGTGTGCCTTCGAAATTTATCAAGTATTTATCCTCAGAGTAATTTCTAATTCTTAATTTATCCTTGGTTGAAGTGATTGGCGCTGTGCCAACTGTATGATGTGAAGGTTTTGCAAAAAAGCAGTCAACTATACTTTTGCCGCTATCTAGTTCTCCCTCATAGAATGAATAGCCAAGAACTCCCATAGCTTCTTCGGTGATTATATAATTAGGCGAGAAATGTTTTTCTTTCAAACTGAAGTGTCTTTTATATAAATACTCATCATCATCATCTCCGAAACCACTGTGCGTAGCTCGGATTTTGATGGAATTTGTAGAAAGCATTTCCGTCATAAGGGCGGGATGAGGAATTGGCTCGTTCAATGGTCCCCCTCTAAACAGAGGCGCTATTGTGGATGTGTCATCTTCGTGACCTCCAAAGTAAAAATCCGCCGTATCAAATCGATCTGAATGATAACCGCCAGCAAATAAATGTTTCTTGGAGTTATTGGCTGCCATTGGAACTGCAATAAGATTATCATCACCAGCCCAAGCTCTATACGCATTCAAAATGTTACTCCTTAGATAAAGCCAACTTCTAGAAGGTGTCAGGCCACCCATACCAGATTTTATCTCATATGAGCCCTCGCTGATGACGAAGTCTTCGGCTAGTTTTCTTGCCAAATCCTCATTGCTATAACGCCAACCCAAAGCCTCAAATCCAAACTTTGTATAAGTGTTAAATAGTTGTATGTTTGATTGTGCGTCGCTAAGACCCAATCCATTTGGACCAAGGTGTCTATAATAATTGCTATTTATATTTATATTATAATCTACATCCCTATATCCATAGGTCGATGTGCGATTCCGCCCTACAATAACAGCGCCGTCTCTTGGCCCATAAGCGTTTCCGCCAAGCTGAACCAAAGATAGTCTAACTTGGAGGGCTGTTGCGTTCGATTCACCAGGATGTCCAGCTATTGGGCCGCCCAACAATTTGAGAGCGTTTGATGCTATTGGCGCTTGGACCAATGCGTAAGTGTTATAAGTTTCCCGTCTAGCTTGACGCGCATCTCCACCGTATGCAAAAATACCACCGTCATAATAATTTGGATTATCTGGGGTATCTATTTGCTCAATTTCGAATCCATCTGCGGTGACAGTGAACACTGGCAGCACATAAATAGTACTAAAAGAATCAATGGTAAAATTATTAGCATTTGTGATAAATTCCGCAGCTATTTGATCTTGTCCTCCATTGGCGTAATGCGGAACTTTTAAAACTGCCCGCGCTTCTGGTATCTGTAAGGAAACTGGGTTGGAAAAAGTAGTGTGATGTGGGGTTAGCTCGTAAGCATGAGAAAACGAGTGAGGACTAGTTACGAGATATGTCTCTAACAAGGCTATATCTGATTGTGTTATTGCTCTTTTGGTTATTTTTATTGGTTCGCCCATGATATTATAAAATTATTACTACGGTGTCCAGATGCCTGTTGTTGTGCCAGCGGGTATAGAAATTTTAATGTCTGATCTTTCAAAAACCAGAGCTTGGCTGCTATTTTCAGTGAAAGGTAGTTCTTGGACCTCGTCTATTTTGAATGTACCATCTTCGCCTATAATTATGTTGCTTGTATCTTCTAATAATAAGAAACCTGTATTTTGCTGTAAAAGTAATTCTATATCAATCGGGTCGGTTAATGACCCACTGATTAAATAAGGAACGGCCGCAACATGACTAGAAGATTGAGAGGTAAAGGTAACGCCATTTTTATAGGTAATAATTTCATGTTCCTCGTCAAATAAATCAGTCCCACTAATTAGATAAACATTTGGATCTGATTCGAATTCAATAAATTCAGGTAGTGATCTCTCATAAAACTGTCCAGAAATAAGATTTTTAAACTCGAACAGCATAGAAAGTCCGCTTATAGAAATGCTGCCAGTATATTCAGCGCCTGATGGAATTACAGTAGAAGTTTCGGAAAGATTAGTGGAGATATTTACCCAATCCTCTCCATTCAAACTTAAAGGAGACATGCTGTCTGGAGCTGGTCCAGTGTGATAAAATAAATCTTTTTCTTCAGAGAAAAATGCGCTTAGTCTAAAGAAATTGTAGGGATTGTCGCTTGTTTTATATTTTCTAGTTATAGTTTCGTCAGATCCTCTTATTGAAGTTTCTATTGGGTGATATACAAAATCATGACTAGCACCTTCTATATCAAAAAATAAACCAGCGGTATCATTTATATCAGCTACAAAATAGTTTTCCCCACTAATTACCTCTGTGCTGGGACTAATTGATGCTTGAAAATTTTTCCTAACGTCCGAACTCCTTATTATCCAATAAGGATTTACAGTTTGAAGGGGGTCAATAAGTTCGTCTGATCGAAGAAACTTTATATCGCTAAAAGAAAACTCGCCAGAAAATGATGGTTGGTTTAAACTTGCATCTTTAGATTCTAATAATTTAAAAGATGCCGACTGGTTCGACCCAGTTTCTATAAGGCTAATTTTGAAATTGTTAGATATTGGTAAAGTTTGATTATTTGTTTTTATGCCCGTTATTTGTCCGCTAGTATTATAAATTGAGTCGACTATGTTGTTAAATTCAATTTCATACGAAAAGCCTCCATCTAAATTGGCTAGAGTAACTGTATATTCTTCCGAGCTTTGATCAAAAGTTATAGAATCAACAGAAGGCGAAGATCCCGTTAACCCATATATGATTTCGAATCTCTCATCATCGGAAAGATAAAATCCCTTTCCTAGGTTTGAGCCGATAAGCGAATAACTTTGATTCACATTTTCTTCTGAAAATTTGTCTAGAGTTATGTTTTGAATATCAGATTTGGTTGACAAAAAAGTCGATAAGTAAACAACTAATGGCTCCCCGCCATTAGTAGAATTCACGACTTCGAAACTAGAATCATTAAAGATATTTTCTCGAGTTGATCTTGACAAGATAATTTTATCTTGCGACTCTATGCTTGACTGAGAAAAATTAAACGCCTTCGTTGATAGCGCTTTTACGGGACTATCCGATTTTAATAAAAGTCTGTAATTTTGACCAACAACATTACTGTCTACGGAGGAATCAAACTCATTTACAAAACTTTCTACAAAACTTGAGTTGTCAAAAAAGTCATCTAAGAAAACTCCTTTCTTTATTTTTCTTGCTATTTCTAAATTTACAAAAGACTGTGTGGAATTTAAAGCTTCAGCTAAAACGTTCACCATGTAATTGTAATTTTCATTTACATACCCATTTATGCTTTCTGTAATGGAACCTTGATCATGGACAAATATTTTACCAGGCTGTACGTCAGACAAAGAATTATCAGGAAGGAAATCTGTAATATCAAAACTAGGATTTGAGCTAGTGGATTTCGAAAAGAAATCATTTATTAAATTATTAGCCTCTGTTTTTTGTCCGTCAAAAGTTATTTCATCTTCAGAAAGCAAATAGATTAAGTGAGCCTGAAGGGAAGATAAATTAGAAAATATTAAAGAAGATTTATTTCCTTCGAAATGAATCGGATCTAATGTTCTTTGAAACGAGTATTCACTATTGGAAAGGCTTAAATAAGATAAAGATTCTATTGCATCTGATACCCTACTTATTTCACTTTCGGTTAAAAAGATACCACTCCTTGTAGAAAAGATTTTAGACGACTCAAGGTTGTCAGTAAAAGCAAATGGAGCCCCCGTTATTGAAGAAAAAATTTGTAATGTTAGATTTTCATTTATAGCTGGACTTACATTTAAATCTAAAAATGTTTCTTCTTGGGCTTCGACTTCCTGCGAAAAAAAACTAAAAGATTCTAGTTTATTCGATCCTGAGCCAGACATAGTTCCATCGCTAGAGTCTAGCATAAAAATGCTATCATTTGGCAAAAGCCCACTACCCGATACGGTTTCTATGTCGTATATTACAGGCATTATAGATTAAATATTTTTTGTAAGTTATTTTGTAAGTGAGATTCTTTTGACCCATTTCTTCCGCTGGATGAAAGCGCAAGTCCCGAAGAAAAACCTGTAATAAAATTAATATCATCAGCCCCAACGACGCCGTCTTCATTTATATCATAAGCATTCAAATCAAGACCACTCTGAATGAAGCTCTCTATTTCTGCTGCTCCGCTTCTAATTCCAGATCCAGTACCAAAAGTTATTCCAGTGATTAAATCAGCGCCAGTTAGGCCGCTAATTGCGTATCTTTCAAAAAGAAGCATATCATCTTCACTAGAAACAATCCCATCATTATTGATATCCAAGCTTTGGCTAAATAGTTGCGGTTTGTATTTTGAAAGGCTAAGCGAGTCATCAACTATGACCCCAGTTATTTTAATATCATTAGTTAATTCGAAATTGTTAAGAAAGCCCTGGGAAAGACTAAAGTTGCCTAAATCTCCAGTAACAGACTCTGAAATATTATTAACAGAGAAACCCGAAACATCTAACTCAAAAATTGTTTGACCTGAGGCGCCAGTACTAGTAATAGAGGTGACAGAACCCTTTTCGTTTAAACTTTTAAATGATTCATTACTGTTACTAAATGTCAAATTTTGCGACCCAAATGATGGATAATAAGTTGCGCCATGTTTATAATTAATGTCGGCAGATTCGAAAATGTCTAAATTAACATTGAACGAGGACTCTACGAGGCCAGTAATTGTACTATTATAAGCAGAAAATAGAAATGGAGTGTCCTGTGTTTTTACTTGTCTTGAAACTACCCCACTTTCGTTTGTTCCAGAACCACTAATTGTCAATGGATCTACTGGGCCAAATTGAGGGTAAGTTGTGTTTCCAGTAAGTTTAAACAAAACACTCGATCCGCTATAAATATCCCAATGTAGGTTTTCTCCAGATTTTTGAATAGAGAAATCTGTGCCTGACCAATAGAAATTGTCATCTTTGATTCCTGATAAATTAAAAGTTTGATTTAAAAGCCCCGCAGATGCAGAAAATCCGCTGAAAGTGATTGTTTCGGGGATGTTATACACGAATTGGTTTTCTAAGTTTTTAGCTTGAAACGAGATTGAAGATTGATCAAACCCAGTAAGAGAAGGACCTCGAGAAAATTTATATCTTGAAAAAATATTATCACGATCAATAGTGACTAGATCTGATATCGCTATTTTTTTGGGAGTTCTTGTTTCAGTATTTATAATTAGCGCGAAATCGCCAGTACTTACTGATGAGAATTGTTGTAAATCCGATATTTTTATTATTGCCATATTGTAGTATCTTTCTTAGTGAACTTTACACTAAGTTATGCTCAGGACTCAAAAAAAAGTGTAAATAAGTCATATGTCAACAGCGGCGCCATTTAAAGCAGTAGGGTTAGGAAACGGATTTGCAAGTTGCCTAACAAGAATAACGGGTGAAGAGAAGCATGAACTAGTACCAGGCGCCGACCCAGATCTTAAAACAACAATGAAGACTTATTGGAATATCAAAAAAGTTTCTTGGGGTGGTGCAGAGTATGAAACGACGGGCACACCAGCAGATTTAGCAGCCGCTCCTAAAGGTAATGTGGGTAGTGATACTGAGAGTAAAGGTGGTCACGCTGTTGGGAATCAAGAGTTTTACGAGGTTAGCATCGGGATGCCAGAAATCTTTGTCAAGGATAATGAGGAATATTACATCCACGCACTCAGTATGAAGTATTATGCTAGCGACGATTATGGAGACAATTTTATTGAGGTTGATTATGGATCTACGTACAAATATCTGTCAGACACAGACAACCAGGGGTATGTTTGTGAGCCATTAATGTTTACCGACGGTACTAATTTTGGGCCATCTGGAAGTCAAACTTCGACGTGGGAGGTCGAAGTAGGGAAGGTCTCTTCTCAAACCACTACGACCTATTCTCTCGAGACCATATCAGAAATACCTTTTGTCAAAAGAGTGAAGCACACTTTTGGCGGCATGTCTTCAGATGGCTGTACCAATCCAAGTAATCTGTCAGAGCCAGCTACGAAACCACAGTTAACTTTTCATACTTATACATCATAATATGCTTCCAATTCAAATATTCACATACCCCAACGGGAAAAAGGGCGTCTGTATTTATAAGACGGGATACACATCAACTTCATATATTTTTAGTGGAGAAAAAAAGCAATCGTTTTTTAATTCGAGGAAGGACTTCAAGGACTTCGGTCACATTTATCGGTCTGGAATTGATGAACCTTTATTGTTCCCATTTCGTGATCCAGTAAAACGCTTTGTTTCTGCGATGAAACAACTCAAGAAAAATAAAAAATATGCAGAGTATGACATTGACAGCTTACTTGACGGCCTAGAACAAGGTACTTTTAAAAATCCGCATTTTCTTGAATCATCGATAATTCTCAGGAACGCTTGTTTTATATTTCACCATATACATCTATATAAATTTCCAGAACACTATGAACAAATGCTACGTGACGGTGGGTACGAAGGAAATATCCCACACGAAAATAAAAGTTCAGAGAAGTTAACGCTTACAAAAATGCAAGAAGAAAGAGTTAAAAAGTATTACGCCAAGGATATTGAAATGTTCGAATCAATTGAGAAACCAGGTCAAGAGTTTTACTTCTTAAAAATATAACTATGTCAACAGCACCACCATTTAAAGCATTAGGGGCAGGAAACGGGCTTGCTGGACCTATTCCTAAAGTAATTGATGGAGTAACTCCTTATTACTTCTCAGGATACGCAAGTCCATTAACTTATTCTTTAGAAGACGTAATGGAATTATTTTGGCTCATGGAAGGGGCTTCTGCGGGCAATGCAGAGAGTTGGACTTGGACTGTAAATACTTTTTCTCAAGCAAGAGAGGATCATCCAAATTTACCCGCTAGCTGGACTGTCGCCACAGCACCTGGCCACGCTCAATTTCATACACGCGACGAGTATGGACATAGCGGGGGTTATAATAGGTATAAACCGCATGAGCGAATTATTTCTCAAGGTAGAACACTACTTGAAGGATATAACATACTTCACATTGGTATTCCGTCAAATATTGGGAATTTTAACTACAGCGAACCTCCGCAGAATCCCTATGTGGCTGGCTCAGATGGAATAGAGGCACACTTCTCCATAGGTTATGGTGGAGCTATTCAGATTGTTGAAGATGGAACTTCAAATGCAAAAAATAGATATGGAATATTTGGTGGATATGCTGGAATATATGGCTATCAATCCTGCTATGGTTATTTCTTTTCTACTTATCAGTACGACCGATATTATTACATGACAACATACAGTCCAGGCCCAGGACAAGCGGATGGCCCAGTTGATACAATATCTCTTGGAGCTTTTACTTTATATGGATGGCATTCATATCTTCAGGGAGGTGGGGGTGATATAGGCTCTGGAACTATACCAGACAAAGAAAACACTCCCACAATATCTGCATTTGAAAAATATATTATTGAAGAGTAACTAAGTTCTGTATCCTCTATAAGTCAACTGAGCTGTTGTAGTATCGCCAGCAGCAGAAACTATAGATTCACTAGCCAAACATCCGTTTTGTAATGAGAAGGTATTTAGTACACCGTTGTCTCCGCTTATCTTTAACTCAATGTTTCTAGATCTATCCTTGGAACCACTTAAAAAAGAAAACGTTTCTTCTACTTCGTAATCTTCAACTTCTATAGATATACTAGCCTCTTGAACGATGGGGCCGACAATAGAAATATCTGCTGGTGTTTTCTGCCCTAGTCCGTAAGTTGGTAGAACATTAAAAGCTTCAGAAAAATTAAAGGATTGCACGGCGTTTGTTTGATTTTTATCAAAAGTAACAATTAGCCCTGATTGAGAAACGTTTTCTACTGCGCTTTCATCTGATGCTAGCGATCTAATTGATGTGTTGTCACTGCCACTCAAACTTCCGTATATAGACAGATCAAAAGATATTTCTGGTAAACTTCCAACAGCCGTAGAAACTGCATATCCATTTATAACCGCTTGAGAGAAATCAAGAAGATTATCCCCATATTCGAATTGTCCAGAAATATCAGTGAGTCCCGTTAAAGTCGTTACAAAGTCGTTATTTAAAAGATACTTATCGATTGAGGCTGTGACTTGAGTCGGCCCTGTGGTTGTTTTGCCAGCAAACTCTTTGCCAACCATAGAAACGGGCTGTTCTTCTACATTCTGTTCAAATGAGGTATTTGAAACCCCCCGTAATAGAGTTCCATTTATTATTACATGTTCTTCGTGAGATCCTTCTACTGCCATGAATTACTTTACACTTTTTCCTTTTTAATTTTTTTTTCTTTTTTATTAATTATAAGTGTAACACTTTTCACGTTCCATTAGCTTAATCGCGTGGCGTGTTTCGCTAGCTCTTGTACAAAAATTTAAGCCCCGAAGTCCAGAATAAGGATTTCGGGGCTTCTTCGTTTATTAAACCAATTCCAATAGATAGCAAAAAAGTGTAATAAAATTTATGGCATATATATCATATAAGGACGTACCGTTGTATTTTGGAGGAGTAAATAGTAGCACATTACCAGATGGTACAGACGGAAACAATTCGGGAGTGTTCTGTGAACAGGTTCAACTCAACTATACGCCAAATATAGCGCCAGTACGACTTTTAGGTAAAAGCCCAACCAGAGATAATTTTAATCTTGCTGGACCTCCTAATTCTTCTCTTTCTTTTTCTTGTTATGTGAGCACTGGAGAATTTAACCCAACTGACTTTACAGGCGACATAGGTGATGTTGGAGCGACTTTTCGACTAGGTGATGCCGAAAACGGAATATCTGGTAGTGGAGCTTTTCTAACCTCTTTCTCTTATACGCTTGCACCATATGCTCCAGTTTTAGTTCAGTGTGATTTCGCTATTTATAATCCTCTGACCATAGAAAGTTCTGGAGGCAAGATTGCGGAAGAAACAAATGCTATTATTGAGGCTTTGGATTTTGCAGATTACGGGCATGGAGCTTATTCTACATTTGATGGATCGCCTTTAAATGATATTTCAGTATTTGAAACAATTCAATATCAATTCAACGTAAATCGTTTGCCAGTTTATGAAATTGGATCATATAACCCCACTGCTGTAGAGCTGGTGTCGGCAGAACAAAATATTTCAATCAGAGGCGACAACATACAGGCTCTAGTGCCTTTGACTGGGTCAAATCCTGGAAATTTATCAATGGTTGTAAAAAATTCTAAAGACAATGATATTTTCTCAACCGATATCAATGGAAGAATAACTTCAGAAAATATTTCTATCGCTGGTGGCGACTTAGCGAGAGGTTCATTGACTATTACAGAATTGTTAAAATAAAAAAAGCTTAAATGCCTAATAAACTTGAATTCAACCAGTTGAACCCAAGAATAAGGTTCAAAGAACGTAAATTTAAATTCACTCAGAACCAGATTGATTTTTTAAAAACTACGTTAGAAGATAAAACTAAATTAATGTTTTTATCTGGGCCAGCTGGTACAGCCAAGACCTATATGGCCGTGTACTCGGCTTTGCAGGTTATGATGAACTCTAACTTGGAAAAAGATATACTGTACGTTAGAAGCATAGCAGAAAGCTCGCAAAAAAGCCTTGGATCGCTCCCTGGATCAATTGATGAAAAGTTCGGAGTTTTTGCTGGACCTTTTTATGATAAGATGGACGAGATGCTTCATGCCTCAGATATAAAGGCACTTCGTGATAAAAATCAATTTCAATGCATGCCAGTTAATTTTGTTAGAGGATCAAACTGGAATGACACAATTGTTATAATAGACGAAGCTCAAAATTTTACTTACAACGAATTAATGACTGTGCTTACGAGAATTGGCGAAGATTCAAAAATAATAATCTGCGGAGATATGACGCAAGCCGATATAAAACAGAGTGGATTTAATAAAATATTTAATACTTTCAACGACGAAGAATCAAAAGAAAATGGAATTATTTGCACGCAGTTCGGTTACGAAGACATCAAAAGAAGTGAAATCCTAAAGTTCATAGTTAAAAAACTAGAAGATAATATTTAAAAAAATATTTTTTGATTTAATATAAGTTATGAATAAATTTTGTTTTGAATGCGGTACTAAGCTCGAATATAAATTCAATCCTCCAAATTTTTGCCCTAGTTGTGGAACAAATTTAAAAGGTGGTGAATCTAAAAAAGTTAAACCTGCGCGCGCGGAAGCGTCAGCCAAGATTTCAAAATCTTCTGAAGATTCTGAGGGCTACACTGACGCCAGTAATATACCAAATATATCAAAGCTCGAATACGAACTTGAAGATTTTGGGGCTTCAATGCAACAAACTATAGGTTCTTTAGGGGGCAAGTCAAGTCCCAGGAGAAGAGAAAGTTCTATCAAAAAAATTGATGACCTATAATGTATGATTTTGAAGATAAGATAAAAGAAATTAACGCAGCAGTAGAAAGAAAAAGAGCAAAATGGAATTTAGATGCGGTAGCTTATATAGATTACGATGACATAAAACAAATAATCATGACTCACATCTACAAAAAGTGGCATTTGTGGGATCAATCAAAGCCTATAGAACCCTGGTTAAGTAGGGTAGTTTCTAACCAATTTAAAAACTTATTAAGAAACCATTATGGAAATTATGTAAGACCGTGTCTACAATGCAAATTTAATAACGGTGGAGACGGCTGCTCGAAAACAGCGAATGGAATTCAAAACGAATCTTGCGAAGACTTTAAACAGTGGTCCATGAAGAAGAAAGCTGCTTACGACATAAAACTCGCTGTTACCATGGAGGGCCATATAAATGAAGTTAATGCTCAAAAGGATGGTTTTTTGAATTTAGAATCTGCGACAGAAAAATTGTCAGCAGAGATGGAACCTCATCTTAGTAAGAGGCATTTTCGTGCATTTAAAATGATGTTCATAGAGAACAGTAGCGACGAACAAATTGCAAAGTATTTAGGATTTAAAACTAACGAAAAGAAAAGATCTGCTGGCTATAAGCAAATAAAAAATCTTAAAAAGATTTTTCAACAAAAAGCTAAGCAAATAATTATCGAAAAGGACATAATATGATTAATTTAACCGAAGATCAAAAGGATAGAATTTTAGAAATATTTCAAGAAGAAGCAAATATTCTAAACATTACTAAGATTGTTTTTGAGGATGATGCCCTTGATGGAAGATCTAAAGAAGGTAGAGCTGTTACTAAATTCCTAGCAGAAAATGGTTTGAAGGCTAAAACGACGAAGAGAGATAAAACGGAAGACGTAACTCTGATCGAAAGTCAAATAGAAAAAATTAAAGAATTAAAAAACGATAAGTTAAATACTTCAGAAATAGCAGATATTGTATTTAAGACTAAGGTAACAAGACTGTCCAAGGAGTGGAGAGCTGTAAATGAAATAGTTAACGAAGAAAAAGAGCAAGAAAAAGATAGAGGAGAAGATTCTGCGGGTAACTACATTGCGCCCCAAGCAGTTTCCAGGATTATTAAAAAAATTAATGACTCAACTGGTTTCGGGCTAGAAGAAAGTCGAATGTCTCGAAATCAAAAGCATTGTTGTGATAAGCTAAGGGTCAACCTTAACAACTCAAGATTTATTGCTATTGTAAATAACTATACGAGTCATAGAGACAAAGAGTTGTTTGAACAAGAGTTTATTAGATTGACTTGGGACAAACCCGATCTTACTGCAGACGAATTAAATTTATACATGAATGTTGCTAAAGAAATAATTAATCTTGAGTTAATTACTGGCCACTTACAAAAACTGAATGACATGTTTGAGAGTGCCGACGACCAGGATGAAATGACAGTTCGCTTAGCGGAAATTATTAAGGCTAAAAGTTCAGAATATCATCAATGTGAGACTCGCATTGAAAACTTGACAAAAAAACTTCAGGGAGATCGTGGAGCAAGATTAGCGAATAAACAAAAAGAAACTGCGTCGTTTCTTGCTATCGTCCAGTTGTTCCAGGAAGAAGAAGAGAGAAAAAATATTGTTCGTATTGCTGAAATGCAAAAGGAAGTAATTAGAGAAGAAGCTAAAAAATTAGAGGGCATGGCGGCTTGGAAAGCTCGCGTTCTTGGTATCGGTATTGAAGATGTCTTATAAATGTAAAGAATGTGGAGTCGAGTTCGAGACAGAAAAAAGTCTTCATGCTCATCTTAAGGCACATAAGATGTATGTGGCTGACTATTATGTTAAACATTATCCACGATTTAATAAGTTAAATGGTAACCCTTTGCCTTTTAAGAAGAAGGATGAATACTTTACAAATGATTTTATTAATAGATCACAACTAGTAAAGTGGTGTGAGTCTGCGCCAGATCAAGAAGTTAAGGACTACATCCTTGACCTAGGTAAAAAAAGAATTGAAAGAAAGAAATACAAAAACGCACCCTTTTATTTAGAGCTTCTCAAGCGACAATTGCCAGACTTAGATATTTACAAAAAACACTTCGGCACATATACCAAAGCTTGTGAGGCCATGGGCGCAAAACCCATATTCCACAAGGGCATGCCTAAGGAATTTAATAGTAGTGTAGATGTCGAAGTTCTTATCGATACTAGAGAGCAACAGCCATTATAATTTGAGAGATCTTCAATTTTAAAGTTAGATTTTGGTGATTATACTTTAGGTGGAAATGATTTTACTAATACATTTGTGGATAGAAAAAGCGCTGGTGATTTCTTATCAACTTTTGGCGGGCAAGTGGATAGATTTAGGAGAGAGATGGAAAGATGCGTCGAACTGGATAGCTACATGTATATCGTTGTAGAAAAATCTCTTAAAGCAATAGAAAAAGAAGCCGTGTTTACGAAAGGGAGAAGGGCTCCAAAACTAGGTTGGGTGTTTTCTAATTTAATTTCTGTACAACATGAATTCGCTGGGAATTGTCAATTTGTTTTCACAGATAGCAGAGAGCACAGCGAAGAGGTGATACCTAAACTACTTTCCTTGGGCGAGAAGTTGTGGAATGTAGATGTACAATATTTTTTAGATAAGGAAGAAAGATGAGTTGGGATGCAGGCAATCAGAAGCCCTTAAAAAGGGAACCAGTTAACCAACAGATTATGGATCTAGAAGGATATCTGGAGGATACTAAAGCTAAAATTTGGTTATATAAATTTATGAAGGAAAATGTGACCTTCACCACAGAGCTACTTACTGGTATTGAGCTATTTCCGTTTCAACATATGGCTGTCAAAGCCATGATGGAGAACGATTACTTTTTGGGTATCTGGTCTCGTGGTATGTCGAAATCATTC
>Ga0181400_1000527_pt1 | contig 16484 bp, 17 predicted proteins | sample 23SPOviralmetaG_FD_130129 | JGI IMG/M metagenome (GOLD analysis project Ga0181400, IMG submission 130129) | Marine viral communities from the oligotrophic San Pedro Time Series (SPOT) site, San Pedro Channel, CA, USA - 23 SPOT_SRF_2011-06-22 | ecosystem: Environmental > Aquatic > Marine > Strait...
CCTAGGACACTTTCCTTTTTTTCAGTCCCTTCCAGTCCTTTGGTCCCCATTTTATATTATTCCTTTCTTAAAAAATTATTTGATTCCCCCCATATATAATAAAATGATTTAGAAATAAAAAAATTGAAAATTAAAAAAACCCCAAGAACCCTATGTTAAACAGCAACAATATATATTTTATTATGGCGAAGAGCATTAGTGAAATGGCGAAACTTGTTGAAAACATTGACAACAATGCCCTTAAAGCATTTGTAGTTAACATAGCAAAAGAAGACCCAGAATTTGAATCACTCACTTCATTGACTGGACCAGAACTTCGTTATGAATTCTTAAAAATCCAATTAAAACCAAAACAATTAAAAAATCCAGACAGCATTTGGGTCGCAAAAGTTGCTAAAAAATATGACTTCTATCCAAAGGAAATAAATGCAGCACTTAAAATGAATGAATATAAATGCGAAAAAAATAAAAAACGATGTGGAATTGCTGCTTGTGTTATTAGAATAGGCGACTATGATGACAAATTTATTCAAGAAGTGCAAATTTTTTGCAAAAACAACGACGACGATAGAGTTGCATTTGCTATTGTAGGCATTGGAAAGAAACTATTATTTGTTCAATATTTATTCGTTGTTCCAGAGCATAGAAAAAATGGTTTGTGTTCAATGTTTATAGAAGAATTAAAAGACAACTTGGGAGATAGAACACTTATCCTTGGAACCAACAACCCAGTTATGCTTAGACTTCTTCACAAGAGAGGATTTAAATGCAAAGGCAAAATGGGGGACGGCAGCAATAGAGAATTGGAAATGCATTTTAAACACTAATTAATTTAAAAAAAAATAATAAAAAAATAAATATTTTTTTTCCAACTATAAAGATGATTTAAAAATAAAAAAATTGAAAATTAAAAAACCCCCAAGAACCCTATGTTAAACAGCAACAATATATCTTTTATTATGACGACCTTTGCCGAACTTCAATGCTTTAATAAGTTGCTTCTTGATAAGATGAACCGCCAAGAAAAAGAAATTAAAGATTTAAAAAAAGAAACAGAAAGATTAAAAGACATTCAAGTTATATATAATAGTTTGGAAGATGCCCTTCAACATTATGGGAGGGATGAAATAGGACAATGCGTAGATTGCGAACACCATTTTGGGATGGATGAGATGCATTATTATTTTGACGAACATTATTGCGATGATTGCATTGAAAAGCACAATTTTGTTATGTGTTCATTTTGTGGCGATGGTTTTGATTTAGATAGACCAGAAGAAAAAGACTTAATTGTTTTTGATATGGATGGAGATGCTTATTGTAGTTTTCATTCTTGTAGGAAAAGTTATGAAGAAACGATGGAAGACTATTATAGACAGAGATATAATGATGTTATGAAGGAACTTATTTCCCTACCATCTTCTTAGCGGCGTTGTGTGCTTTTGTGAATGACGCACCACCTTTCATCATCTTCTTCATAATCGCCATATGTTTAGCAGAGTGAGTTTTAGAATGTTCTTTTAATTTATCTTTTTGATTTTGCGACATACCCATTTTTTTTCCTTTCTTAATTACAACTTTCTTTTTTGGTTTCGCCATTCCTTTTTTATCTGTATGATAGGGCATTATAATATAGATTATTATTTTAATAAATCCTTATCTATTTTTTTTGCCTTGCCTCCCATCACCGCAGAATATAAACGAGCAATTCCCCATTGTGTTGGTGATTTTACATTTGGACGCACACTTTGTGGATTGCTGAAATATGCCCCCTTTCCTTTTTGAACTATCTTTCTCGCATTAGATAAAGTTATGCCACTTAACTTTGCAATTTCTTTTATTGAATGACTTTCGTTCTTTGCAAAATTATGTCGCTTGTTAAATTTTTGCTTATAAGTTAAACTGCTCATAATATAATATGCGAACATTATATTATGTTTCCGTTATTAAAATTATTAAATAAAGATTTGATTAATGAAATTTATTTATACAACAACTATTCTAAACTTGATATGGAATGGTTTGAATTTTTACATAGAGAGAAATATCATAAAGTGATGGGAGATTTAGAGCATCACTTTCTTTATCCTAAACTAAAAAAAATGTGGATGGACCATATGGTTGAAAGCATTATTGGAGAATTATAGTTGGGAAATTTAGGTTGAGACAGCGGTAGAAATTCTTCCGCTCGATGCCTCAATTGATATGGCGGAGTATTTGCGGACATATACATTTACTTCGTATGTTCCACCTTCAACACAGTTTTCAATTCCAACAGATAGTTTTACACTGTTAAGATTCTTCATTGAAAGCATACCTCTAATAGCGTCAAGATTGTTGTCATCACCGAAAGGAATTAAATACATATTGTATGGTGAGCAACCATTTTGGTCTTGAAGGTCAGCATCTTCGCCAACTCGTCCATTGTGGTCATCAAACCAGCAGCAACCTTTCATTTCACTATTGCCTAGGTATAATGCTTCTAGGTGATTATCTGCTTTGTAGAGTTCGCGACCAGCACTTGTTAGTGAAATGGATGAAAGCGTCATATGGTCAGCACCTTGGCGACTTACACCTTTACCAGCAGCAAGGTTCTCCGCAGCAGTTCCAGCATTGTAGTTAAATGCTACACCACCAGTTGTTGTTATAGCAGCATCAAAAGGAATAGAATGCTTGTTAGTTAGTGGGCGACCAACGAAGTTCGCTGAAAAATTATTACCCATATTTGCGGTTGTGCCGTGAGCGGCGGCAACAGAACCAACAAGAGCAGTTGTTATTGCTTGTCCATATCCTTCTACCCATTGTGCGTCTGGTTCCATAACTCTTCCACCAGCAGCATTAGCACCAGCACCAGTTCTTACAGTATTTACAGATGGGATATTAACAGCAGCACCTAATGCTTCAAGTTGTGTTGAAGTATTTACTTTTTTGCAAGTGATGAGAAGTGAATGTGCTAGGTCAGTATTGAAAAGTTGAACTTCAAAATCAGTTTTTCCAGCGGCGGCAGCAACAACAGTTGAACGGCGTTTGTTCCAGTTGCCGAGAACTAAGGCGAGAGGTTGAGATAATGAGTAATTCGCTGCTTCAATTGCGGCGAGTTCTTTATCTTGAATTATATCAAAGCAGCAAATTAATTCACTTTTTGTGATTGTTGGTTCAGTGGCAAAACCGCCGTCGGCATCAACTGCGGCAGACGCTGTTAGTGCTTTAATGCGAGGATTGTATTTTACATCTATTTGCAGATTTTCTACGAACCTTGTATTAAGCAAATTTTTAAATGGAGTGTGTTTATCACTGCCGAAGTCAGCAAACATTGAAAAAGGAAGAACGGTATATACATCAATGGTGTGGTCTGTCCCAGCGGCGGTTTTAATAGTGTTGAATGGTTTTCTTGTGCGGACAGCAAGTGTGGCACTATCACTTAGCGATGGAACATCGGCAATAAGTAAATCATCTTTGCCTAGGATTTTCCATTTTTTAGATTTTTCAGCACCAAGATTATATACTAAATATTTAATGCAATCACCATATACCACTTGAAGTTCTCTGGATGAATTTTTAAGAGATACTTGGTCAATGAGTTCGGCGAATAGTGCTTTCGCTACAACTGGGCAAGTTGCGTTTGTTTTAATATTGTATGAAATGGTTGTTTTTAAAACCATTTGGCGAAGGACACCAAAACTTGGGATGTTGCATTGGCAATTTCCGCCAAAGGAGGGGTTGTTGAGAGGGGTGCGGATAAATTTTTCGGTGAATTTGTTAATTCCGCTCTGCTTCATATCATATATATAACTACTGGTATCTGACCCACCAGATGATTTTGAACTAGCATACAAACTGCTTGACATATTGGACAATAGTGCAATCTCTGCCATTTTATATATTAACAAAAGATAATAAATAAAATGAAACGAATATTTTTTTTTTTTTCTAACCAAAGTTTCTTAAAGAATGCGAACTAAATCTTTTTTGTTTAAGTGTCTGCAAATTAAATCTATATTTTTTTCTGTAATCTACTAAATGTTGTGAAATAGAACTACTATCTATTCTATATATTTTTACATTTGCTTTTTGCAAATTGCTAAATAATTTATCTGTTTGGTCATTCATTGAAACAACTGGTTCATATATATAAAATGGTATTGAATGAAAGTGAGATGCTAATTGTAATGCTACTCGCCCTCCAAGACTATAACCAGCGACAGATACTCTTCCATTTGTTTTTTTTGCTGATTCAATTGCTTCTTCGAGTGCCTTTAAAGCGTTCAAATATCTCGGTGTTTTTAAAAAGTCTGGCGAACCAGCGACATTTTCTAAATTTGCTTCATAATCTGTGTCAATTATTTCCCCCTCTTGCTTTTCAAACTTGCTTCCAGATATTGCTAATAAATAATTATTTCCATCTTTTATTACTCTATATTTTTCTTGACTGGGCGATTTATCAAGTTCAAAAAGTGTAGATAATAATTTATTTATTTTTTTTGATTTTGGTAATTTATTTATTTGTCTAAATCTTACCAAACCAACAGCATATGAATTATGCAAAAATTTATCTTGTGCGTCTTCACCACCTCCACCATCTTGTCGTCCCCTACTATGTATTGCCGACAATTCTAATAAACCTAAAAATAATCCACTATTATTTATTGCTTCCCAAACTACATTGTCAGCAGTTGAAATTTGAATTGCGAATAAATGTAATACCCTACTGGTATGAAGTGAATTCATTAAACCAACCAAATCTATATTACTACCTTGTAGTTTTCGCACATCTTTATAATATCCACCACCAAAGGTTTCTCTGTATTGTGTTCTAATAAATTCGACAAATCTTTCTATTGCCGCCACTTCTTCTTCACTTACACCACTCTTTGCATCTATGTTTCTAACAAAAGCAGTTATTAATTCTTGTGGGATATTTTCTAATATATCTATTCCAAAGTTCGCAATATCTTTATCAACGCCTAATGTTTTTTTTAAAACAAATTTCATCACCCTAACCAACACCATATCTTTAAAAACACCGTGATAATTACTGACATCTAAATCTCTTTTATGGTAAGCATAATATAACCCAACTGCTAAAATTATATACGGCATCACAACAGCACTACGAATAAATCTATATTCTTCTTTGTGGATAAATCCTAAATCTTTCATTCTATTTAAACCTTTTGATGTTATATCATTTGCCTCTGCAACTAAATAATGTTTTGCCTTTTCTACCAAACTATCCCCTTCTCTGCTCTTTGTTATATAACTATCAATTGACCTAAATAATTTTATATCTCTTAATCTTTGGTCGCTTCTTGTTCTTCCAACTTCTTCAAAAGGGTTCGTCCCTTCCATAGCATCTATTCTTTGTTTTATCATTGATATAGCAGCACCAGTTATTGCCGTTTGTGGAGAACCCATAAATGTATTTGCAAATGCTATTCTATCCATCGCCACCCTCGCATTTGGTCCGCCAATTTGTTCTATTGCTTCTTGCGGTATAACATTTCCAAAATTCCAAGGGACACCCCTTAATTTTCTTCTATTATCATCTTTATTTAATATATACTCGCTTATAACATCACTCAAAGCATCTATTACTTTTGTCATTATTTCTCCTTTCATATTTGTGTTCCCTTCATATGTGGGTCTGTCCTCACTTCCACCAGCACCACCTTCTTCTGTCGGTTGAACTTGTTCTGCTTGTGTTTGGATTGTTTGTCCTAAATCCATTCCAGTCGTTTCCGCTTCTGTATCATTATGGTCTTCATTATGAACATTATCTGGGTGTGTATCTATATGTGGATTTGGTGGCGGAGGCGGTTGTTCTGTGGGTTGAGGATTTAAAAATTGTGGTGGCGTTGCTGGTCCATAAATTGTATCGGCAGTTATTGTTGGCGTTGGCGTTGGCGTTGGCGTTGGCGTTAAATCTGGCATATATCCCTCTGGATATTGGTCTTCACTTGCGTTAAATTCTTCTGGGTCATCTTCTGGTTGATTTTCTGGGTTCATTGCTGGGTCATCAAATGTTGAACGGTCTGTTGCTTTTCCAATATTTCTACCCCTTATTGCTCTCGGTTTTGCAAATTTAGTTTTTAATGGCGTAGAAGTAGTGCTTAACACATCTACCTCTGGGTCGTTATTTCCACTAAAAAGGTCATTAAAAAAGTCCATCTATATATTAAGAAAATATTAAAAAGGAGGGGTCGTAGGGTTGCTTCGCTTACCTACTTAAAAATAACTATTGAATTGATAATTGAAATACAATGTAATCATTTGAATAGTTGTTGAACCAAATTTATTATCTGCTGGTGTTCCACTTACCGTTCCATCTGCTTGAACTTTTAAAGGTGTTCCAGTAGGCATCGGCACCAATCCACCCTCATCATCATACTTTAACGCCTCAACAACGATTTCATTATGAATTGTTTTTCCAATATCAAATTCGATTCCAGTTAAACCAAACTGAATTGTTTTTAAAGTATCTCCTATTGCTAATGGAATACCAGTTGAATAAGGATTTGTGTTCTCTACTGGGTTCGCAGTTATCGTTGTGCCGTCCGTTTTTCTACTTGTAGCATTATGGATTTGAGATGTTCCTACAACATCCAAATTGCAAATAACTTGATTCGGTAATATATGACCGCTAAATCTTCCAGCAGCAGTTGCCGCAATCTCTGCTTGTTCATCAATTGTAATACCATTCAATGAAATCGCATAACCCACCAATTGCAATTTCTGTAAATTTATTCCACCAACTATTTTCACTCTCGCTTTATTACCAGTCGTAGCATTAAACTTTGCTGTGATTGTGAATAGAACCATTATATATATGATATAGAATATATAATTGTTTAAAAAATATTTATTTTTGGAAAGTATAAAATAGGACCAAAGGACCAAAAAGGACCAAAGGACCATAAAGGACCAAAAAAAAGTAAAGTCCCCTAGGAGGGTTTCTAGAAGACTTTATAAAAAAGTGGTCCCAAACGGTCCTTTGGTCCTTTTTAGTCCCTTACGCCACATTTTCTAAAATCGGTTTTTTCCCTTCTTCAAGAACTTTTACTGGTTCAACTGTTTTTTCTACGACTGGTTCGCTTTGCTGTCCTCTCGTTTTTAATTTAATATTGGATTTCATTTTGGGGTGTTGCTTCAATAAATTCTGCATTGGTATATTTGGGTCCATTCTCATTTTGGTCCCTTCAACTGGATTTTTTATAGTTAAAGTTAATCCTTTATTTATTTGAAGTTTTTCCATAGGTATAGTTGGCATTTTCAACATTCTTATATATTTATATAACATTAAAAGTTAATCTTCTTCGTTCTTTTTTTATTGTCCTTCTTTTAAAAATACTATCCTCCCCTACTGGTAATGGATTTTGTTTTAATAAATTTGTAAATAATAAATTTGGATTTATTCTGCTCTTTTTCATTTTAAATTCTATATCTTCAACTTTCATTCTAGGTCTAGAATCTCGTTTTTTGCCTTTTCTTTGGGGTCTGGGTGGTTGTGCTTTTGGTATTCTAACCCTTTGAACCCCTTGCGGTGCATTTGGAATTCTAGTTGTTCTGTTTATTTCTGGCGTTTGATTTACTGGTGTTGGTCGTTGAAATCTTGATGCTGTATCTGCGGTTGATTGTCTTCTGTCTGGTCTTCTTGAATATCTTATATTTGTATTTGTTCCCCCTAAACGCCTTCTATATTGGTCACTATCTATTCCACTATCTGTTCCACTTTGGGGCGGTGTTTGGAAATCGCCTCTTAAAGACTGTATTTGGAACGCTTGACGAGTTTGTCCAACCAAATTTGCTAATATTTCTGGTTCGGTGAATTGTGTTATAACTCCTAATTGTTGGTTCGCTGTATCAACACCTTGCCCTATTTCATCAACTCCATCCAATCCAAAGTTTTCTAACATTTCTGGAAGCATAGTCATCGCTCGTTTCCATTCTCGTTCAATTCTATATTTTTCCATTGCTAAATAAATAAAAGTCATAATTTCTAATGCTTCTTCATAATCATTTGTTTGTGGTTTCATAATATCTATTGTATAACCATAAATTCTTAAAGCAGTCATTAATTGTTTTTGTCTTTCATTTGCGTCTTCTTTTGGAGCATCTTTGCTAGTTTTAACTAATTCTTGCGAATATGTGAAATCTCTGCTTTGACTTATTGCAAATTCAAATACTTGTTTATCGTATCCATATTGTGATACATCATCTATTTTATCTGTAATTTCTGCCGCATCTTTGACCTCTTTTTTTTTGCCTTGTTCTTCTGTTTGTTGTATTTTATCTTCTATTGTATCGCCTTCATTTGTTAATGCCGTTTGAACTGGAACATCTGGCGGCATTGGTGGTTGCTGTTGCTGGGGTTGCTGTTGCTGTGGTGGTTGCTGCGGAGGTTGTAGTGGTGGTGCTGGTGGTGCTGGTGGTGCTGGTGGTTGTGGTGCTTGACTACCAGCACCAGTATTTAATTCTGCTGGTGCTGCTCCAATTGTTTGGTCTGCTGCTTTGCTTTCAACATTTTCATATTCCTCATCATCAGCATCATCGCCAGTTAAAATATCTGGGTTCATTGCTTGTTGTAATTCAGCATCATCGCCAGTTAATCCTTGTGCTCTTTGTTGTCTGTTTTTTGCTCGTCGTTCTTTCTGAAATTCTGCTGTTGCTGCTGGTGCTGTTTTTCTTGCTACTAATGGAGAACGAGTTTCTGCTACTGGTTCTTCTGGAACGGATGGTTGTTTTTCTAATTGTGGAGGAGGTGGTGCTGGTGCCTCTAATATTGCTTGTTGTATTTTTAATCCTTCTTCTTCCGCATCTGCTCTTTGTGCTACTTTTGCTGCATCTGCTGCCGCCGCTGCTGCTGCATCTCTTTTTCGTTGCAATTTTTGTCTTGCTTTTTTTTGTAAAGGTCTAAAAGTATCAGAAACAACAGCATCTCTTAACTGATTTGTTAAAGCACTTGTTGGAACTTGTGATAATCTAATATACGCTTCTCTGGGTGTAAGTCCTAATCTTTCTATGCTTTTCATACCTTTTTTTGTATTTATAAATGCTTGAAACATCGTTTCATTTATTATTCTTCTTTTTTTTAAATAATCCGCCGATAAAGGTTCATTTGTTTCCGCACCCTCCTCTATTTGATACTTTTGTCTTAATCTGGCATAATTCAAATAAAGCGACCTCAATTGTGTCATCTCTGCCTCTTCTTCGCTTGATGAGGGTTCTAATGGAACAGTTGCTGTTGCTGCTTCTTTTGATTCTCTTTCAGCGTCAGCATCTAATTGTTTTGCTTTTTGTTCTGCGTCCTCTGCTTTTTGGTTTGCCTCCATTGCTGTTGATTCATCACCTTTTGCCCTAGCATCTATTTCATCTTTCTTAAATTCTTTTGCTTTTATTGCTTCTCTATCCGCAGATACTTTTGCTTGTGCAGCAATTAATTCTTGTTCTGCTCTTGCTCGCTTAATATCATCTCCTTCTTCTTCTGCTTGTCGTATTTCTTTTAATGCTTCTTTTCTTTCTTCTTGTGCTTTGTCTTTATCTTTTTCTATTTCTTTTATTTGCAAATCTATATTCGCTACTTCTTCTTCTTCGCCAAAACTATCATCTTCTTCTTCTGTTGGAACTGCCATTATATCTTCTTCGTCTGTTCCTAGTGCTGGTGCTGGTGCTGGTGCTGGTTCTGGTGCTGGTGCTGCTACTGGTATTTTACTGCCTCTTAATCTTTGTTTTCTTTTTTCTGCTCTTTTTTCTACTTTTGATTCCTCCTCTATCTGCTTCGCTTGTATCTGCTTCGCTTGTTCTTTCTTTGGTGGTGATTTAAATGCCTTGTCGTCGTCGTCCGTTGATTCTTCTTCTTCTTTCAACATATCAAAAAAACTTTTTTCTGGTGGAGGTGGAGGTGCTCTTAATTCTTTTTGGTAAGCATCATAATCTTTTTTTGCTATTCTTCTTGCTTTATATTTCAATGTAAAATCTTTGCTTTTTTCAATTAATTCTGTATTTTTTGCTTTTAAATTTTCATAATATGGTTCTAATTTTGTTTTAATTTCTTCAAAAACTTTATCTATTCCTTCTCTTTTTTGTTCTCGCAATTCACCAATGCTGTAAAAAAAAGGTAAAGATTTTTTTAACTTTTTATCAAATGGTCTTTGAACACTACCTAATGAAGATTTACCTAAACCTTCAATATATAAAGTATCTATGAAATCATCAAGACTTAATTCTTTTCCAATTGATTCTTCTCTGTTATGAAAATTATGTATTAACCTTGTAAAATCCTCTGCTTTTAAAGATTTTGTTGCTGGAATTTTAATGTTAATATATCCCTTATTTTTTTTTTTGTTTGTAGATTTTGAATATGAAAGTTTTATAATAGGTATAACTCTACCATTTATAACAAAACCTTTATTTTTATATACCCTTTTTGCATATTCTTCGTCGCTTTCTTTGCCTTTGTTTTTTTTAATAGGAAATCTCGCAACAAATTGTTCCGCCATTTATATATTCCTAATAGTTTATTTTTTTTTGGATTTTTCATAAATTGCCATTAAAATATGGGCAAGTCCATTCGCTTCGGTCATTATACTATCTTTTCTTTCTATCTGCTCCGCTTGTATCGTTCGTTGTTCTTCATCTGCTCCGCTTGCATCTGCTACTTCATTGCATTTAGATTTTGCTTTTATAAAAGGCATTGCCTCGCTAATAAATAATAATATGCATAAAACGATTGTGGAATATTCACCCCAGCATTCTCCGCTTGGTATAAAAGCAGAAAGCGTATCCATTGTTGTATTATCTATAATAAAATTTGTAGTGTTCATTATAAATAATAAAAAGAAATTAAGTTAGTCCAAAGCGTTTTTTATATGCGGATATATTTGCCGAACGACTGGTTGATGAACCCCATAAAATATAACGAGATAAAGAACCAGCAGATTTGTAATTAGAATGGTTTTCCCTTGCATTTGTGTGCCGTTTTATATATCTTGCTCGTTGTTCTTTGTTATGGGTTTTGGTATAGTCATCTGCGTTTTTTTGACCAAAATGCACCGTTTTTATTTTCTTATCCTTACCATCTTTCTTCTCATAAAATATCGCCATTAGTTTTTTCTTTGCGTTGGTTGATTGCTTAATAACCACTTTGACCATTATACAGATGGAATTAGAAAAAAAAAAATTGAAAAGAAATAAACCGCTTGCCCTATAAGCACCAAAGCAATTAATTCGCCCTATATACAGCGTAATCGATTAATCCGCCCTATATACAGCGAAACGATTTATTTAAAAAAAAATTGAAAATAAAAAAATCGCTAGGACTTAAAAGAACCTAGGTTCTTTTAGAATCTCCTACCCTCCTTTTTGATTTAAAACTTTTTCTAAAAGTTTTATCAATATGACTTGCTGTGTCTGCCTCGAAGAAAAAAAAGGATATTTTAACTGCCTCACTTGCGATAGTGGAAAAGTTTGTGTTGATTGCTATTGTGAAATAGACAAAAACGGAATTGGTTTTCTTAGTCATAACGAAGACATCAAAGATATTATTAAATGTCCTTGCTGTCGGTCTTTGAATTGGAAATTTGCTTTTAAACAAATTATATTAACAACATTCTATGACTTTGAAGAATGGGACTACATAGAAGACAAATTTAAATATTCCCCAGTTGGACGATTGCTCCTCACAACTAAACTTGACCCAGACACAAATGAACGACACAAAAGGTTTTATTCAGATAAAAGAACCTAGGTTCTTTTAGAATCTCCTAATAAATTAAAAAGGAGGGGTCGTAGGGGAACCTTGGTTCCCTACTCTGGCATTTGAACTATATTCTTATTGTCGCCACTATTTAATATTTCACCTTCAACAATAGAACGAAATTCGTCTTGCTCGGCGTTTTTCTTTTTAAATTCATTATCTTTCTTAACTTGTTCTTTTCCATAATTAACATAATTGAAACCACCTTGATATGCACCGCCATCTTTTCCGCCACTGCGTCCGCCTCTATTTCTCTTTTGTTTGAATAACATATTAATATCTGCTTGTGCTTTATTTTTATCCAATGCAGTTTCTGCTCCTCTAATTTCTGTGCCTTCTGTTGTGCGTTGTTCTTGTTTCTCATTTTCAACTGGGTCAAGTTTCATTTCTTTTATCTTACGCATTTTATATTTGACTTTTAATGTTTCATCTTTTTCAAATGCATCTTGTGAATAATGTTTGTATAAACCTTTGGCGTTGTTGCCGCCCATATAATTTAATAATCTAAATTTATTGTTATGGTTATGTCCTCTCACATCTTTAAATTTATTATTAAAATCATTAAATGCACCACTTCTGCGGACAGAAATATTATATGGTTTAAATGTTTGTGGGATTTCAACTTGTTCTCCCTTGCCTAGTTTTTTTGGAACTAATTTATCAAAACTATCAAATAATTTTTTGTGGTCATCATTTTCAGTATATATGTATTGCCTTTTCATTTTGCGGATTCGTTTCGTTTTTTGCTCTAATATCATCGCTATATATAGATATGCGAAAATTTAATCCCACAGTATTTTTTCTTTTTTTTTCCTCAACTATTTTTAAATCATCTTTTTCTTTTTTTTTTTATTTCTTTTTGTTTTTCTAAAACTAAATGATTTAAATTTTCGAATAGGAAAGGGGGCGGTATATTGTGAAACATAATCATATACCGTTATAACACCACTTTTATAACCTTCAACAACCAAAGTATTAAATGGTTTAGAATAAACATTATCATAAATATTTTGCACTTCATCTTTTGATTTCGCCAATCCTAAATATTCATTTTTAATTGTCATACAATCATCTCTGCTCTTCGCTGGGAATAGAAAAGTAAGTGAGGAATTTGTCCTTAATGTGCGAGAACACAAAACTCTGTTTTGGATACTTACGATACAAGTAAATGAAAAATGTCTGGCGGTCGTAGATAAGAAATCTAATTCATCATTATATTTTACATTCTTTCTTTTTCCATTTGCTCCTTCACTAGTCATACCAGCAATATCATCAAATATTAAAAGGCAAGGTGATTTTGACATTGTTTCTTTTCTAATTTTTATTATTTGTTTTAATTTATCTAGTGTATCAAATATATTTTCTTCTTTCATAAAACTCCAAGTTTCTTTATAATTCATTTTCCCAGTTGCGCTAAATAAAAATATATTTTCATATTTAAACTTCCTATCTAAATGATAAATCAATTCATTTAATAAAATATTTTTTCCACTATGCCTTTGTCCTATTGTTAAAATAAAAGGGTGGTGGGTTAATTTATTAATGCCTTCCTTCATATCAAAAACTTCTAATTGTTTTTTGGGTTTCTTACTTAATAAGGTCTTCTCGTCATATTTTATTTTCTTTTGCTTTTGTATTTCCATTTTTCTTTGACTGCGAGTTTTCATTTCAATTATAATATATAGATAGATATTATAAATGACCGACTACGAATATGTAAAAGAATTGTATGCCCTAGCAATTGATGATAAAAATATTTGGTGTAAATGTCCTTTTATAAAAACAAATTATATTCACCAGTTCAAGAACAAGACAGAATCTCTCTTAAACAGAGATGAAGAACTAGATATAGAAGAAGAAATAGATTGTGGTTGCAATAAATATGTTGTTGTAAATGTAGGAAATTATACTGAACGCATAACATTACAACAAAATAAAAAAAAAACTTCTTACATAAGAAATAAGAAAAGTCGCAATAAATTTAAACTTTTATATAAATTAGAATTGGAAGGCAAAAGGTCGCCTCCCACAATTAATAAATCGACACCCCAAAAATTATTCACTTAGTAGGTAAGCGAAGCAACCCTACGACCCCTCCTTTTTAATTTATTAGGAGATTCTAAAAGAACCTAGGTTCTTTTATTTAAATGTTTCCACTATAACCTTGATGGTTGTCTAGTGTTGTGGTTATATTCATAAAGCAACCCTTTTTGCCGTTCTTTTTCTTCTTACAATTATAAACAAATCCCATTGATTTTAGTTTGCTTTTAATTTCATTCCAAGTCTTTCTTGGTAAATTACTTTGCTGACCTATAATTTCTATAATTTCTGTTTTGGACATAAATTCGTTTTCGTTGCCTAAATGGAAATTATCTTCCATCACACCAGCAAAGACATCATTATCAACTAAATCTTCTGTGAAATTATTATGATATTTATCTGTATCAAATCTGCTAATTCCTTTATACCATCTAAACGCTTGTTTATGAATCATAAAGAACATATTAAGTTTATAATCGTCGTCATCAAAACGGTCCAATAGTTTTTTATCAATAGGGAAGACATTTATATTTGGGTTCTTTTGTTGAACTTGTTCTATTTTTTCTGGTTTAACAAATTGTGAATTAAAACCCATTTGACGACCTCGGCGAAATAATCCTTGGTCTGTCTTACATTCAAAACCATTATTACCAGTAAATGTTAGTTTGCAATGAAGGGGATAATTTATGCCTTCTTTATATAATAATTTAATTTCAAAATCTTTACCATCAACAAAATCTTTAATTAATCCTCTGTCTTGTTTGCCTTCAATATCATTTAAAAATATCATTCTTAAAGGATTTTTAACAAGTTTCGAAAATGATTTATTGCGAGAACTTTCGCTTGTTTTTGCCGCAAAAGTATCTTTGCTAATGCTTTGAACATATAGTGGAAAACATTTTGATAATATTTCTTGAATGGTTGTTTTACCATTACAAGCGGTTTCGCCCAACCAATACATAAATAATTGTTCCCTTGTTTGACCAGTTAAACAATAACCCATCCAAGACAACAACGCTTCAAAATCTTCTATTTTTGTTTGAATTTGTTTAAAAATTCTAATAATATCTTTTCTAATTGCACCATCTATTTTTTCATCATAAGGTCTAAAATCATAATCCAAAGTCATACTAATAAAATCTTCTGGTGTTCTTTTTCTAAATTCACAAGTTTTAAGATTAAGACAACCATTTTTAAATTGTATAAAGTCCCTCGATTCTTCCAAGAAATTAAGTGGGGCATCGGTTTCATTTTTTCTTTTTAGAATGGTTATAAAATAATCATATGTCTTTGAATGAAAGGTGGAACTAGAAAGATAAATTAATTGTTCTCTGTAAAACTTTTTTGTTTCTTCTTCACCTTTCATTCTATTTACAAATGCAGACAATTTTCTTCTTAATGTTTCGCTCAAATAATGAACGAAATAACTATAAGCACCGCTGGTCCAAAGGTCGCCCTTAAAATAAATAATATGTTTTTGATTTACTTTTCCGTCGCATTTTTGACAAGCAAACTTATAACCAATTTCTTTATAAATTCTTTTTGCTATATCAACATTTGTTATATTGCACCAATTATAATGTTCAATGCCTTCATCATCTAAATATTTATATAATGAACCCATTGTTAATTGTCTGTCGTTTTGTTTGTTCGCATCTAACCAGAATTCTTTAAACTCGCTCAATGGTTTATTTTCATATCCTTTTACTTTTCTGCTATATTCGATAAATAAATCTAACCCTTGCCCCTTTGTTTCAAAATTAATAATCCATCCAATATTACGCCACTTTGTATAATCGCTAAAATATTTGTCTGGAAGCAAATTCAAAAGTTTTTTGAGAGTTGGATATTCATTATCTTTTGTTTTGATTTCATCAACCACTTCATTAACAAGCGGAGCAGACACAACAACAGATTTTTTAACAACAACTTTTTTAACTTTTTTAGGAGGCATACTTTTATTAATATAATCAAATAATTTTTGCGGCATAATTTGGGGAGGCATCTTTATTAATAGTTTATATAATCCTTTTTTGCTTTTTGACCCATTGCCGACGAAATATGAATTTGGACCAATTTTAATATCAAAAACGCTTTCTGTTATATTTGTTTGTGCGGACCAATCTTTCATCCTATCATCAATAAGATAAATATAATGAAAACCGCCTCCGCCAGTTTTTTGTTTAAATGTCCCTTCCCTAAATTCTTCAAATATATCTAATCCATCTTTGTCTAGGTCGCAATCAACGCAGACAACTTTAAAACATCTAATACCATATGCAATTGTTTTAGTGTTTAAATAAGAATGAACTATTGAGGGTTTGATGCCCCATTTCTTTTCATCAAATTTGCGAAGTGGTGTTTTATCTTTATCTAATGGAATACAAAAGGTTCCTTTGGGAAGGATTTTTAAAGTGTCTTTAATATTTTTTAGAATCGCCATAATATACTAAACTATTATCAATTTCTTTTTAAATTAGTTTTTGAAAATATAATATAATAAAATTTTAAAATTCAATTTTCTAGGAAATAATATAAAATATAGTTGGGAGGGACTAAAAAGGACCAAAGGACTGGAAAGGACCAAAAAAAAGTAAAGTCCCCTAGGAGGGTTTCTAGAAGACTTTATAAAAAAGTGGTCCCAAACGGTCCTTTGGTCCTTTTTGGTCCTTTGCAATAAAAAAAGTTATTA
>Ga0181400_1000528_pt1 | contig 16476 bp, 21 predicted proteins | sample 23SPOviralmetaG_FD_130129 | JGI IMG/M metagenome (GOLD analysis project Ga0181400, IMG submission 130129) | Marine viral communities from the oligotrophic San Pedro Time Series (SPOT) site, San Pedro Channel, CA, USA - 23 SPOT_SRF_2011-06-22 | ecosystem: Environmental > Aquatic > Marine > Strait...
CAAAAAAAATAATGGAAAGACTATTAATATTAGATAAACCATTTATATTAATTTTACCAGCTTCTAAGATTTGTACTAGTTATTTTAGACTTTGGAAAAATAAAGGAATTCAAATTATAATTCCTAAAAAAAGAATTCACTTTACTAAATTAGTAAATTTAGAAGTTCCTTCTAATTTTAAAAGTTCTTGTAATTTTGATTGCTTCTATTATTGTTATAAAATTAATTTAAATAAAGATATTATCTGGTTAGAATAATAATGGTATTAACTTATAAACAGCAATTTAATAAGAAACATGGACAACCTTTAGCACAATCTAATAGTTTAGAAGATATAGCCAAATTATCCGGATATAAACTTAGTTCTATTCAAAAGGTATTTAATTTAGGTATAGGTGCTTATAAAACTAATAGAAGTGCCGTTCGTCCTTCTGTGAAGTCGCCCGAACAATGGGCCTATAGTCGCGTATATGCTTCTATTAACCCAACTAGTAAAGCCTATAAGGTAGATAAAATTCACCTTAAAAGATAAATTAACCCCATGAATAATTATAAGACCAGTAAGCTCTAGAGTTCTTATCTTTAATAGCTAGTGTCCCATCTTTCTTCTTTACCTTACTTGCTCTAGCTCTATACCTTTCTCTTTCCTCTTTAGTTGCTGTACCCGAAATAAAATCAATTGAACCTTTTTGACCGAAACTAATTAACTTAGGAACATCATTTTTATTTTTAACATAAACTGAGTATTTTTTATTAGGAGATTTAGAAGGAAAAGGTTTATACATTTCAACAAAGGGATTATCTTTTTTTTCAGAATTCTTTTTTTTTTTATATAAAAATTCATTATTCTATCAAAAGATAATAATATTATTAGTCGAATGAGATAACCACCTTTTTAATTTTAATTTGAGTATTCTTAATTTTCTTCTTTTTTCTATTATAGTATTGTTTATAGTAACCTAATCTTTTAATATAGATATTATCTTTATCAGATTCCGGTTCTATAATTTCCTTATTTTCCATTTCTATTAATTAATATTATTTTATAAATAATAAAACGAACTACCCTAACTACTTTATAAAAGGTAGTTAAGGTATTTCAATTATCATTATTTCATTTTCGATAATCTCCTTTTCTGTGAAACCTAGAACCATGGAATTTAAATCTATATCTAATTTTTTTTCTACCTCTTCTTCAGATACTTTAGAATAAGGTATATTCTTTTCTTTCTCCTCAATTGTTATTTCTGGTACTTGGTTTAAAATAGGTTCTTGTCTATCTATTTCTTTTTCTATAATTTTTTCTACATTTTTAATATATTCATATCTACTATGCTGTAAACTTCCTAGCATACCTCGACAAACTCCACCGAATATAGATAAAATTGTGAAGTCTTGCTGTCTTGGGTCTTCCCCAAGATCAGTTCCCCTAAGGTAATCTTGGAAACCACAATCCCCTAAGACTGCACATTTGAACCGCCACCCCTCAACACTTTCTACAATTGGTTTTAAATTCATCTCCATAGAATCATAAACTAAATCTTTATAAGGTAACTTCAATTCTTTATTAGTTAATGCTGTTAATGTACTTCCTAATAAACTGGCTTGGTAGGCTTTTTGTTTTAATAAACTTCTCATCTTTCTCCCAGTTTCTAAAGTTGCTCCCCTCATAGCTATTTTTGCTGGTTTATTATCTTTAATAATATCTGTTAAATATCTATTAATATTATTACTAGTTATCCTAGGATTATTTAAACATAGATTTCGACCAACATGAATATAACCGGAAAGTATATTAACAGATATTACCGAATTTACTAAAGGTGTATAAGGTACTATGTCTTTTTCGTTCCAGCATCTAAAGTAGTTGGGACACATATCATTATAAGCATTCTCATAACCCTTTTTAACAAATCTAGGAGCCCCAAAACTAATAGCCCTAACATTTTTAATTTTTAAGTCTTGTCTATGTAAATCTAAATTATAAAGATAATAAAGTATCCCCGCTAATGCTCCTCCTAAAGAATGTCCGCAAAATATAACCTCATCTACTCCATTATTTAATAAGTCTATCATCTGTCTTATTTTACTATACATAGGGGTAAATGTTCTCCCATCAATAGGAACTTGCCCTAATCTTGTTGCTTTATTAGGTAAATGTAAGTCTTCTAAAAATCCAGTATGAAACCTTACCTCATTTCTTTCATTAATCCTCTCTCTAAAATATCTATAATAGCCTAATCTATCGGCCCCTAATATAGGACTTTGTAAAGTAATATTAGTTAACCAGTTAGCCACCGTTACAGAACCTCTTATAGTTACAAATATTTTACCTCTAATTTTTTTAATAGAAAAAGGGGTTAAATAATCTCTAAAAATAAAAAAGTTTCTTGAATCGGGTTCATTTCCTTTAGTTTCTTCATATATATCACTAGATAACCTAGCAGTAATTAAAAGTAATTCACTAAAAGACCTCGATATTTTACTAGGTTTTCTAGGTATATCAGCATCATTAACAATATCTATTTTAGGTTTATTATCTTGAGGGTCTATAGTTGGTTCTTCTTCTTCGGGTTCTGGTTCTTCTTCCTCTATATCTTCTACTAATTCTATGTCTTCCTCCTCTTCGTCTATGCTTTCGTCTATGTCTTCGTCTATTACTATTTCCCCAGACCCTCCCCCAGTTTCAGCAACCGCAACAGCACCAGCAACAGCAGTAGATGCCGCAATATAAGCTTTATAATCTTTTTTTAAACTTTCCCAAATTGCTTTATTATTATATGCTTCACTAATTGCCCGTAATTCTAAACCCGAATAATTATCATAAAAATATTGTCCTACTATGTTGGGAATCTCATTAGATTCTAAAATACCATTATTATTAGTATCTAAGTCATTTAGAACATTTCTGGCTAATTGTTGTAAATCTATAGATACTCCTTCTTTATTTGTTCCGAATTCAGAATACCATTCATTTATTATATCTGGAGGTACTCCCCCTTCTGCTATTTTTTCCCTCTCAAGAGTAATAAAATTAGTTAATTCCCCTCTAGAAGGATTTTTATTAAATCGAATTCTATAAATTTCAAAATAATCCTCTCTAGTCAAAACATCATTTACCTTTTTCCCTAAGTTATCAAGTCTTTCTTCCTCTCTCTTTTCTCTTCTAATTCTCTCTTCCTCTTTATAATTTCTTTCTTCCTTAGTAAATTCATTTCTTTTAGGTAAAAGTTCATCTTTTAAAAATAGGTCTATTTCTTGTTGTAATTTTTCTACCTCTTGTCTATTGCCTTTTTCTCTATTATATTCCTTCTCTTTCCTTAGTTTATCTACATAATCTAGAGTTGCCCTATATTCTAAGGTTGCTATATCTCTTTTATTTAATTTTTCATATAATTTCTTTTGTGCAGATACTAATTCTTCAAAATTCCTAGGAGTTTCCCCTTTAAAAACTTTTTTAAACTTTGGGTCATTTTTTAATTTTTCTGGTTCAAAACTTCGCCCTAATCTATTCCCAAGTTCAGCCGCCCCGACTGTGGCTATTAAAAAAGAAATATTAAGGGCTACCTCTTCATCGGTCATGTTTAATGCTGACCTAAAAACCCTCTCATAACCCTTCCCCTCTAACCCCTCTATAACTCCAGCGTAACTTTGAGCGTCTAGGAGTAAAAAATTAAGTATAACTTTTTCATATTCTTTATTTATTTCTTCTTGGTTCAAATCTCTTCCTTCTTGGTATGATTTCATTAATTTATCTTGAACCATATTTTAAGATATACTAAGAAACTCTTTTAAAAAAACTTTATTAAACAAATGATAAGAAACTTTAATCCCTTTATATTCTAATATAGGAAATTGTTTTATTTCTACCGGTTCCCAAAACCATTCAAACTCCTCTCTTTTAAAATCCTTATCTAATTCCAAATACTCAAATACCTTATTATTAGATTTACAGATTTCCTTAATATTTTCACAATTAGAACAATTCTTTTTTCCATAAATTTTAAATGTGCTATTCATTTCAATAATAATAATTATATTTTAATATCTATTAATATCATAACTAGAAAAGTATTGGAAATAGAAATCTATATACTTTAACTCTCCATTTGTTCCCGCTTCGTTAAAGGGAGGTCTATCACCGGTTTTAGTGTAATTAAAAATATTAGTTTGAAAACTTCTATTAACATCTTCACTAGCGAAATTTAAATCGAATCTTACATCGTTTACCGCTTTAGTAACATCTATAGGAATGCTAAGTTCATCACTATTGATATTACTTTTTATTTCTAATCCACCTTGTAACCAGTCAAACGAGGCACTTATCCCCGCTCTATAATCATAACTAGTACCCGATACAGTAGGATCTTTAATAACAATACATCTTTTAAGGGTGAATTGTTGAGCGTGTATACCAGAATCTAAATTAATAACTTCATTATTTCCTTTAACTCTTATATGAAGGATAGGCATTTAATTAATTGTTAGAAAATAAAAATTTAATTAGTTACTAAGGGAAATATTCATAGCACCAGTAGCCGAACTAATAGCGTAGATAGCAGAACAATTTTCAACAACTACTAAGGTATATTCAAAATAATCAGTTCCAGATTCTGTGTGGTCAAAAGTGATTTCTACTAATGGGTTATTGACCTCCCTTAAAGAAAGGGTGTTTTCTAACTGGTAAGTATCATAACAACCCATCTGAAACTTTTTAATACGAGTTGTTTTTGGTAAATTATCTGTTTCTTTACTCTGTCCCCAAGCAAAACCATCTTTACCAAGTCTAGCATAGGCTAGCTCTTCCCTATCAAGGTTAAAGAACTCTTGACCCGAACCAGAAAATTTAACAGATTGTATTTCATGTGGAACAAATCTCCTAATAGGGCCAGTAGAACCAAGAGCGGCCCCGCCTTGTTGTGATTTGAAAAGCATAAAGTAAAATGACTCTACACACTCGGTGCTTTTAAGTTCACATGTCATAGTAATTCCGGTGGCCGCCGCGTTGACTGAACGGGTTACTCGGTTTTCATCATAATATTTTGTGGAAAGTTGATTAAGAGAAGGTCGGGAGAAGTTATTAGCTAAAATTTTGGCGTAGCTTTCCTCTGGATAATTAACATATCGTACAGATAAATTACAGTTTTGAATAGCTGAAGTTAGGTTAGTAGTGGTAGGAACTAAAGCCGCGGTGTCTGTAGTATCAGCGAATAAGGTATCAAGGTTTGCACCCCAAGTGATTTTAATAGAAATAGGTTCCAAAAAGTTGCCCATTAATTGGGTATTCTGATTTTGGAGTAAACCCCATACTAAAGGAAGAGTATATTTATTAACTATATCAGTATTAGCACCACCTAGATTACCTCTAGGGTCATAGGCAGAAGACTTCATAGCGTGTGTTTTATCTTCGGGTAAATCTGATAATTGTGCCAGTAAATCGAAACGAGTTAAGGTAGAGATAGTACGAGAAGAACTCATTAATTCTATTTTCTCAATAACTGAAAGAATATCATTAGCCGCAATAGCACAATTATCAGCAGTACCTCCACAAACTACCCTTTTTTCATAACTTAAAAGCATCTGGGAAATGATACCATACTTGTTGACTTGAAAGTTTGTAGTACCTCCAGCTTGTATAATAGAACCATTACTAGGAGCCATCTTAGAATATGTTAAAGCATGGGGGGGTACTATAGGCTTCGTAGAGTAAATATTAGGATAGTATACAGAATCACTGCCTAAAAGAGTATTTACAAGGGCGGAAGAATTATTAGAATTGTTTTGAACGTTCATTTTATATTTAACATAAGATATTTTTTTTTTATAATTCCTTACTTTTAACTATAATATCTTATCATCTTATAAATTAAATTACAAAAAGTATTTATAGTATTTAGACACCAGCCCAAAAACTAATCGTACCTAGGTTACAAAATGAAGCACCAGTAGTAGAGGAGGCATTATCTATAGATACTATACCCGAAGTAGGTATGTCTACTCTACAAGATCCGAGGCCGACATGTTGCTGACAGATAAAATTTTGTTCTACTGTTGGTCGTAAACCAGTTGGGAGAGTAAAAAGAGTAGTTGAACCAGTTGTACCAATGGCCCCAAATGTTAAACGACCTCTCATAGATACTCGGAATACGGCTACTCCCGAGTTCGTCCCCATTCTTTCGGTAATCACTGACGATTGAACGCTATTAGTAATACCGCTGGCTAATTGAATTTCATTAAGAGGAGGTGTACCGGTTATTAAATCCCTTACAATTGGTAACCAACTAACCGCCGACCTATCTAAACAAGTATCAACAGCGCTAAAGACATCTACACTCCCACTGGTCGTCCCAGACTTCCTTAATTCTGCTGTACTATTAAAAACCATTTTCCCATCATTAATATTAACTAAATCGGTAGAGTCATTACAAAAGGTAGTAGTGCTAGTATTTGTACCCGTTCCTATATTAATGGTTGTACCGGTTAAATTAGAATTAGATAAAGCTGAGAAGGTATCATTTACTATAGTAGTTCCGGATATTGTTAGAGAATCAGCGGCCGAGCTTCCTATAGCCATAGTAGTATTACCAGTACCACCACCTATAGAAACGGTGGAAGCATCACTGGTAGATTGTCCTATAATGGTATTCAAAGAAGTTGTAGTTAAATTTCCAGTCATACCGGTTAAAGCGTGTATAGTCAGTGTATCTAAGGTACCACTATTTCCTATAATTACATCATTATTAGAGAGGGAATTAGTGGCTAGGTTTACATCATTAATCCAACTTATTTCACCCGAACCCGCTAAATTTTGGGTGAAACTCCATGCTGTATTATTAATTAAATTAGTTAAATCGGCCACAGTATTATTAACTTTATAAGCTGTACCCCCTACAAAATCGGGAGCTATTAAGAGTTCGGGTACTCCCGCGTTATTCCTTAAAATAAGTGTTTCACTACCCGAACCTAATCTAAAATTAATTTGTTCTGTATTCGCGTTAGTAGTTATTCGAACATCGTTATTAGTATCACTTTCTATTCTTCCTCCAGTAGTTCCTTTAAAGTTAACTATACCGTCTACACTATTAAAAGAAGCACCGGTTATAACCGCGGTATTTTCTGTTAAATTACCTCCTACTAGTTTGAGAAGGTCTGTGCCGTCTGATAAATCTTCGCTATCTATCTGCACTCCTCCTATTTGGTAGTTTGTACCCGCTCCAAGGTTACAACCTCCCGTTATTTCAGCGTTTCCCGCTATTTGAAGGTTTCCAGTCCCCGTAGTTTCTAAATTTCCACTACAACTAATATTGCCCCCTCCAGAAAAATTCCCGATACATGACATAGCCCCCGCAGAATCTATTGACCCAGTACCAGAAGTAGAAATATTACCAGCGGTTTCTATATTATTTATACTGTTAATGGCTGCTGTAAAAGTACTATTACCGGCAAAACTATTATTTCCGGTAAAAGCATTATTAGAGGCTAAAAATACATCTCCTCCCCCACCTCCTCCACCTCCACTAAAATTAATCACTGATTTATTATGAAAATCTATAGTTGAAGTCGAATCATTATAAGAAATAACATCTTCATTAGAATTATCAACTATATCTATATTTCCTTTAATTCTAGTATTATTTCCTTTAATTTTAATACTTTCATTATTTCCTTGTCCTAAAATTAATGTATTTGCGTTTATCCCGTAAGTAGACATTATAATTTATAAATAGATTTTTAATCTATCCGGTTTTCTATCTCTTTCAGAATATCCTATATCTTCTAATCTTACCATTTTTTTAGCCGCGTTTACTTGGTTCCACTCTTGAGAGGGTAAGGACTTTAATTCAATTGGGCCAAACCTTCTTTTATCCCTTCCTTCCTCTCTCGGTGCGGAAGAAGGAATACTCCTATAAACTGGAGCACGGGTGGCGGATAAGATACCACTTCTTCCTTTTGTTAATTCATAAGACCCTACCCTTTTAGAATCTTTTTTATCTTCGGGTTTTTCTACATTTACCAATAAATCCTCGGGTTTTAATCCATTTGTAATTTTTTCTAATAAAATCATGTTTATTTTTTCGTCTAAATATTGATCCGCGTTTAATATAATACCTACTGTTTTTCCATCTTTAGAAACTCCTAGTTTAAATTCTTCTTTTTTGTCTGTATCTCCTATTAAAGCTACTAATCTTCTATGTAAGTCCTTTAAATCTCTAAGTCTAATTTTATCATCTGATATTTTAATTATTTTTTCGTACCTTGGTAAAGAATCCTTAACTATAGGTTCGTATGTTTTAAAAAAATAATTAATATCTTCGAGTAATTGATTTTCTGTTTTAAATTCTGCTGATTTCCTTTCATCTGGGAGAGGGATAACAGAGGAAGGAACATCTTTAATAGGTATTTCTTTTTCTTGGCTACCGGTTCCCTTAAGTTCCATTTGTTTAGGAGGTTCGGGTACTTCTTCTTCTAAGATTCTTATTTCTTCTTCTAATTTAGCTATTTCTTCATTAATTATTTTTTCCCTTAATTCTGGATCGTCATCGGTTTTCCTTTTCTTTAATTCTTCTAATAAGTTTATATTATCTTTTAAAGTAGAAATATCAATTTCCTCAATTTCTTCTTCTTTTTCCTCTTGCTTCGCTGTATCGTCTTTCCTTTCTTTTTTCATCTTCCTCGTAAGTATTAAATTTTCCTCTTCCTCGTCGTTTTCCTCTCTCCTTTCTTTTTTAATTTCTTCTATCTTTTCCTTCTTTTCTGCTTCAGTTCCTAAAGGTTGTCCGTTTTCATCGACTTCTATAGCTTTAAATTCTTCTTCCTCTTCTTCCTCTTGCTGTATTTCTTCTTCTTTCTTAATTTCTTCTTCTTTCTTAATTTCTTCGTCTACTTTATCAAATGTAGATTTCCTAAGGTTTCCTTTCTTAGGTTGTGCTTTTTTGTCTTCCATGGGTTTAGTTTCTCCTCCCGCCATAACTTCTATTTCTACCTTAGATGAAACCTTTTTAAATTTATCTACAAAATCTTTTAGTCCTTCTAACTGTTCTACGGAAAAAATATCTATTTCCTTTCCACCAGATAAACCTATGTTCATAGCTTGAAAAGTATCATTTGTACCATTATTAAGAAAATTTACAACTGCTTTTAATCTTTTAATAATTTGTGGGTTTTCTCCTTGCTCCTCAGCTCCTTCTACTAAATCAGATAATTTATTATTAGGATTTTCTTTAGCAAATTTTTCCATAAACTCTAAAAAACCCTTCGCTTTATCCGGTACACTTAAAATCTCTTTCATTGCTGGTGAATAATTCTTTGGTTTAAAAGGGTTCTTTTTAGTAGGTGTATTTTTTAGCCTATTATAAAAATCAACTTTAGACATTTAAAATAAGTTTATATTAATTATATTAAACTTTTTATAATTTGAAATCATTTTTAAAAGAAGTTGGGTTCGGATTTTGTGGAAGTTTATTCTTATTTTTAATACTAAAAATATATTCTTTTTGGTCTTTAGGGAAACCACCTTTAAGAGATAGGTTGCCCCCTTGATTTAAACCACTTGTCTTAGTACCTCCTATCGCCATCAAGTCATTAGCTAAAACGGTATTTCTTAACTCGGGAATATTTAATTTTAACTGTCGTTTTCCAGAGGGTAAATATTTAGCGTATTCTTCTAAAACTATCATTTCATCTTGACTAATTTTATCTTCCTTAGGTTCATTCCCCTTCTCTCTTTTTAATTCATCGGGTTTACCTAATTTAGGTTTTTCAAATCCTCCAACACTTTTCTTTTTTACAGATAAAAAAATTTGATTGTCATCTATTCGGTTCATTTTTATAGTAAAGAAAGATATTAATTATAAGATTTCATCATTTCCTTAGTTTTTTTTCGATTAGAAGATTTATCCATTTTATCTAAATTAGTTATTTTTCTACCTACTGCATAATTATTTTTCATAACATCAACACTAATTTTCACGGGGTACATTTCAGCCCTATCGATCCTATAAAGAGGGTCAGTACCTTTAGAAGGGTCAGCTTTTAATTCTAAATCAATTTCTTCTTCTTTTTGAACTACCTTAGATACCTTTTCTATATCTAAGTTATCATTCATAGATACCATCATTTCTTTAGTATTTTCTTTATTTTCAAAATCCGCTGTTTCGTAATCGTCAACTGGTTTTTCTACTTTTTCATATTGAGACATACCACAATTTAAATAAGTCAACCCACTAGCATTATTATAACCTATAACTTTTTGCCGATACATTTTTTATATTTATATATAATATAATAAATGTTTTCTATTTTAGGATTTTCAGAAAATACAACTGACCCTAGATACCTTAGTAATAGTAGTTTAGGTATTTCATCTTATAAAGAAAAAGAAAATAGTAATTATCCAGATTTAGGGGAATTATCAGTCTTTATCTCTGCTATTTTATTATCTTTAGGTGGGTGTATATCTATTGTAGCCAGTAGTATTAGAAGGAGTAGATGTCAAGAAATCCTATGTTGTGGGTTTAGTAAATGTCTTAGAAATGTACCTAATGATGAGGATATATCAGTATAAATATATAATATAGACCTTTTGTTAAATGAGTATTCAAAGAATAAAAATCTATAAATATATCAAAAAACAAATGGGAAATTATACCTCTAATGAATATGATAAACTTTGGTATTATCATCAAATTAATATGTTAGATTTTCCTCATGCTTGGAAATTTACCTACCCTAAAAATATTAAATATTATACTAATAAACCTACTAAGATAAGTAGGGGTTTATATCCTCAGTTTACTAAAGGTTATCTCTGGGGGAGATATGAAGACATGAATTACTGGAAAGAATTAGGGTGGGGTAAAGATATTAACGGGGACTGGGTAACAGTTCCAATAGAAAAAGAATTTTAATCCATTTTTTATAATTCGTTTTATTCTGATAAATTATTTATTTTTATTTTATAGAAATGATTTCAGTAAAAAAAAGTAAGGATTTAAAATTTGGATTATCTCAAGAATCTATAGTTTTAGAAAAGTTAAAAAAGACATGGCCCAACCTTAAAAAAACTAAAAATAGGTATTGTATATATGACTTTGAAGACAATGAAAATATTTTTGAGTTAAAAAGTAGGAAATGTAATCATAATAGTTTTTATGATATTATGGTATCTATTAATAAAGTCAATTGCTTATTAAATTCAGATAAAAGAGGGTATCTAGTATATAATTTTAAAGATGGTATCTATTTTACTGAGATGACAGAAGAGATTATAAGATTATCTAGAATCGAAAAGTTTAGGAGAGTTAATAGAGGGTCTGGAGTGGATTTTGAAACAGAGTGTTTATATATTCCTAATTACCTTCTAACTAAACTAAATGATTAATAATATTATAGATTTTAAATATAATTGAATATTAATGGATATACCTAATTTTGATATAAAAAGTTTGCCTTCTTCTAGTATGAATCTTATTGTTAGTAAAAGAAGAGCTGGAAAGAGTTATTTAACCGAATATTTAATAGAGCAAATGAAACAAGAAAATAGGGTTGATGTTGTTCTTTTATTTTCTGGAACGGGTGCCGGTTTCGATAATATCTGTGAGGATTGCCGGTTTAATGATATTAGTAAATTAGTAGATGTAGTTAATAACTATAAAACTATGAACGATTTTAATAAACTGCACAAATCTAAAAGGGGGAAATATAAAATAAAAACAACTGTTATTATAGATGATCTAGCGGGAGAACTAAAAAGCAAAAACTATAAAATTCTCAATAACCTAGCCACCAACGGTAGACATTATGCCTATTCCCCTCTAAGTTTAGATTTCTTTATTTTAGTACAAGGGATAACAATGATTCCACGAACTATGAGATTAAACGCGGATACCATATCTTTTACCCAAATACCTTCACATAAAGAATTTAATTTATTGACTGACGAATGTTTATATTTAACATGTACAGATAGAGAAAGTAAAAGGTTAGCGTTAGATTATTATCATTCAATAGTTAGTGAACCCTATGCCTTTATGTGTTGTGAATTATATAGAAATAATATAGTTTACATGACAGATTATTTAAAAAGATTAAAAGCTCCTTAATAAAAAATATATTAATAAATTAAATGATTCCTATTTTAGATTGTGTTTATGGTAAATTTAAATGCTTCTTAAGAGTTCAGAAAGAACCTAAATTAGATTTATACGGCGACCCTATACCTTATAAAGGTTGTACTAAATCTAAAGAAAAGAGGGATAAAGAAAAAAATGAAATTTGGAAGGATTGTAAGGATACATTTAGCAAACCGGATTAACTAAAGTATTATTATTAAATTTATCTCTCATGGCGTTTCTCTCTTTCTCGATTTCTTCGGGACATCTTCTTTTTTTCATTTTAGGTATAAAACAGTTTGTAGACTGGTATTTAATATCTTCATCACTTAATACTTCTCTAGTATTGTGATAAGTTAGAAAATAACCATTTTGAGAGGATATATTATATTTAGAATATTTAGTCTTTGGTTTATATTCCCCTTTAATATTTGTAGTACCTATAGCAAAATCATCATATAAGGTATATACCTTTATATATTCCCCGTTATCATCTTCAAGTAGTCCTTCATATTCACATAGAGGAGCATTTATTAAGGTTGAAGTTATATAACGAACCTCTCCTACTTGTTGATGATGTTGATTATAAATAAATTCGCAAGGGTCATATTTAATATCACCGCCAATAGTATTATTTATTTTAATATTAAACCTCTTCTTATGAGTTTCAAAGCTAGGATTATTTAAAATAATTGTAGAATCATATTTAGGAATATCTTTTTTTTTTTTTTCAATAATAATTTCAACTTCTTTTTCTTCTTCTTCATTTTTTCTATTTTCATCTTCATCTAATTTTTTTTTAAATTCTAAATAATCTTCTACTTCTTCTTCTTCCTCTTCTTCTTCTTCTTCCTCTTCTTCTACTTCTTCTTTTTCTTCTACTTCTTCTTCTTTTTCTTCTACTTCATGTTTAATAATTGTTTCTTCTTTCTTAATAATAGGTTCTTCTTCTTTAATAATAGGTTCAACTTCTTTTTCTAATTGGGTTGGGATTGGTACTGTTTGTAAAGCCATAAAAGATTGAATATTAATAGATAAATTATTCCACATTTCTAAATTAATAGTATTCTCTATTTTATTAACCTTTTCACTAAGTTTATTTACATTATCTGTAAGATTAGAAACCGCTTTAATTAATTGGTCTATCTGTGTTTCTTCAGTAATTTTTTTAGTACTTACCCTTTTTTTTCTAGGGAAAAAGGTATTAACATAATTATTAATATCAGTTTTATATTCTTTACCTAATAGCTTAATAAGTTTTGTCTTAATATTTTGTTTACATGTCTTAGGGGAAGAGGTATAGACGGTTCTAGTATCTTTACCGTTATCATTATATACTAAGGTTGTTTCTTCTTCACCGCGGGCGATATATACATTATAATTTGAAATTTGTTCTTCAAAGGTTCTCATTAAATATATAACGCGGGCTATCCTTAAGTCCATTTTAAAAAGTCATTTATGGTATCCCAAAAAAAAAACACTTAAGAAATACCCAAATGCTTTTTAATTTGGTATTTAAGGCATTTGAATTTTATTATTATTCAACTACCCCAACTACCCCAACTACCTTTTATAAAGTATTTAAGGCATTCGGCAAAAACAAAAACCGAACCCAATAGACCTACACTTACATTTTATAGGAGAGATTTTTTTCTTATATTCTGGTTTAATAAGTAAATCTAATTCAGCCATGATACTATCATAATCATTAACAGAGGAAGAAGAAATTATTTTATTTTTATCCGAATAATAATCTAATATTAATTTATTTTTTAAAGAAATAACTATATTTTTTCTTTTAAGGTATTGTGCTAAAAAACATTCTATATAGTTGTCTTTTAATGCTCTTAACTTCATATTCATTAACATTTTTGATTTTCTATATTTAGGAGTGTTCTTTATTGCTAAAGAGGATATAGCAAAAGAACTCATTATATTATTATCTAACTTAAGTAAGTCTTCTAAGAAACTAGTTTCAAGGGGTAGAGATTCAACCCATATTTTATTAATAAAAACTTTATCTTTCATTTCTATATTACTATAGTAAATGCTTTAAACACTTTTTAAAAAGGTATTTAGTCTTCTTCATCTGTTTCATCTTCTTCATCACTAGAAGGAATATCTAATAGAATATGATATAGTTTTAATTCTTGTTCTAATCTAGTAATCTTGTTGTGCAGTTGGTTAATATATAGTTTTTTATTATAATTATCTATTTCTAAATCATATATATCTTTATTAAAAGCCATAACTTTATGAGAAAAATTTAAATAATCAAATTTCAATTTTCTATTCATTTAATTATAGAAATATAAATTAATCTGATAAATAATACGAACCCCCCTCCGCTTCTCCTTCTGAATCGTCTGGGTATTTCATAAATGCGGCCTTATAGTTATATAGAAGTTCTTCAGTTTCTAAGAGTTTAGATTTAAGTTCATATACTTCACCTTTAAGGGTTTCTATAATTATTTGTAAATTTTCAATTTCTTCTTCATAATTCATCAGATACATATTTAATAATAATATAAGATATTAATAAATGAGATTACTAAACAGAATTAGATTAATGATATTATACTATAAATACTATCAATATATTAGAATAGTAAGATTTATATTAAAAACTAAACATTCTATAAAAAAAAATATCCTTACTTTTTTTTATTAAAAGAAGAACAATAAGACCATATTAATAATTGATTAATAAATTGATTATTTAATTGATAAGGATAAAACTATATATATTTATATTTTTATTAGTTTGTTTTTTTAGATAAGAAAAGTATGTTTATTAAAAAACCATTATTATAATTTCTTAATAAATTGTTCTGATATTTGAGAAATTCTAATATTATAAGAAGAATTGGTTGATAAGAATGCTATCTTAGACCAATCTATTTTTCTAAATTTTTCCAAGTGTTCTATTTTATTTTTGAGAAATACTACCCCATAACCTTTTTTCCTTGGTAAATCTAAAAAGCTATCAAAATATCTCATATTATTTTTTCCATAACATGTAGAGGGTAAATAAATATCACATTTATTAAACATTTTTTTGTTTCTAGTTGTAGATGATGTACCACCATCAGATAATGAATATATTTTCATTATTGATTCATCAATAGATTTAATATCGTATTTTTTATTATAATGTTCTTTAGACCAGATCTGGAATATACATTCAACTTTAATAATTTTATAATTAGGGTCAGTAAAATTAGTTTTTAATTTCTCACTGTGTATTAAATTATATCCTATTACTCTTTTTCTAGGTACTCCTTTACCATCACTTATAAATAATTGAGGAAGAATAAAACATACATATTTAGCATTAATATTAGATGAATGATTAATAAATTTTAATGCTAATTGACCCCTTAAACCAAATGGAGGATTTCCAATTACAATATAGTCTAAGTTATTATTTATGGGTTTCCATTCTAAAAAATCATATTTAATTATTTCTTTGCTACGAGGTTCTATATCTAGACCTATTCTTTTATCTTTAGGTAAAATATTAAGAAAATTTCCATTTCCCGCAGAAGGTTCTATATATGTATAATCATTATTATCATTCAAACTTTTTAATATTTCTATAACTTTATTAAAACAATATTGAGCCGTATTATCTGGCGTGAAGAATTGGTCTTTTTCTTTAAAACTATAATTACTATAATTTATTTTTATATTTGCTAATTTCATTAATTCAAATGTGTATGATTTAGGAATATTATTAAGGTCTTTCCATCTTTTAACAGTTCCTATAGCTATATTTAGTTCATTGGCTATATATTTAAATGAATTTGTTTCAAGTAGTTGATTTAATATTTTAAGTAAGTTTAAATTATTATTACTAGAACTATTTACCATATTACTTAAATTTATAATAAAAAAAAAGGTTTAGCTGCGTTTCTTAGCGATGATCGGGGGGAAGTTGTTAGCAATATAGAGCCAATCTTTACTTAAGTTCAGTCAATATTAGGGGGTATTAACTAGAGAACTTCACCTAATATATTTTAACTTTTTAATTATTAATCTGCACTTTATCTTTTTATTATTTATTTTTAATATTTAGTGTCTAATTGGGGTTTTAAAATAATAAAAAAAATATTATTTATTTTAAATGTCAATTGACAACGAGATTAATTATTATTTATTATTTTTTATCAGAATTTAGAAAATACCTTTTAAAAAGACATTTAGATATTTTCTATTATATTTTCTATTATATTTTCTATTATATTTTCTATTATATTTTCTATTATATTTTCTATTATATTTTCTATTATATTTTCTATTATATTTTCTAAAAAAAAGACATGATGATTCGGGGGCGATTACCCCTAGTATACAGTCATTAAAG
>Ga0181400_1000534_pt1 | contig 16343 bp, 19 predicted proteins | sample 23SPOviralmetaG_FD_130129 | JGI IMG/M metagenome (GOLD analysis project Ga0181400, IMG submission 130129) | Marine viral communities from the oligotrophic San Pedro Time Series (SPOT) site, San Pedro Channel, CA, USA - 23 SPOT_SRF_2011-06-22 | ecosystem: Environmental > Aquatic > Marine > Strait...
AAGTCGTACCAGTTGCTTTGGAACAGACCATTATGGAAAAGGAACGCGAATATGCGGCTACACTGAAAAAAGTGGCGTTGATAAAGACTGACTTGGAAAAGGCTCGTTTGAGAAAGACTGCTTTAGAAAGAACCGAATGAATAATTTTCTCACTTTATAAAAATGCCTGAATTATATGAAATAGAGAATTGGTGGAATGAGAATGAGGAGATAATTGAAACATGTTCGCTTTTTTTTGTAGGTTTTTGTGTAGGTTTTCTCATGAAGAAATATTTATGTTGCTGTTAATATATATGGTAAAGATTGGTAGGTATGAGTATGAGCGGTCAAATGCAAAAGGCAAGAAGTTAAAAGTTGTTGTTAAAAAAGACGGTAAAAAGAAAACAATTAATTTTGGAAATGCGAACGCCGAACATTATCGTGACAAAACTGGAATATGGTCAAGCAAAGATCACGGTGATAAACAGCGTAGGAAGGCCTACTTAACAAGGTCAGCTGGGATAAAAAGAAAAGACGGAAGTCTTACGAAAGATGATGTGTTTAGTGCGAACTACCATGCACGTCGTATTCTTTGGTAAGTTTCGTAATTAAGTAAAGTAAAAATAATATTAAAGAAATTAATCTAATATTATTTATATGAAATATTGTGTTTATCAATTGAGTTCGAGTAATGGTTTAGTTTATTTTGGAATGACTTCATGTCCTGAAAGACGAAAATATCAGCACGACATTGGACATGGTGCATGTACTTCAAAAAAATTATATGAAGATGGTGGTGTGGTTGAAATGAAAGTTCTTGATAAATTTGACAAAGATTATTTGGCATTGGAAGAAGAGAGATATTATATTAATAATTATATTTGTGTAAATCAAAATGGTAAAGGTGTGCCGAAACGAATAGTAAGTCGTGAAATGTTAGATAAAAACAATAAAAGGTTAAGTGAAAAAATAAAATGCGATAATTGTGGAACGACCTCAACCAGACGGCATTTAGCCCAGCATAAACAAACAATGAAATGTAAAAAATTTAATAAGTCGTCTTCTTCTTCTTCTTTAATAACTTCTTTTTTCCAGCCGATTTCTTTGCAGGAGGTGACTTGTAGTCACTAAATAATTTATTTGGTGGTAATTTTTTGGGTTTCGGTGGTGGTTTTGAAAGACTGTCACGCATAGATTTTAAATATTCTTGGTCCATCTATACACTATATAAATATTAAATTTTTTGAGATATGTAACAAAGGAGTAATATGACAGTTGTACCGAAGAGAGATAATAAAGTAAATACACCTACTAAATAGCACTTTTCATTTAGGTCGGTGTGTTCTGCTTCAATTAATTCATTTGGTCTTATAATTAAAATACTTTTTTCTTCTTGCATCATTATTTATTCTTTGACAGATATTATTATTTTTCCGCCTACGTGATCGACATTTAATTCAGGAAAAAACTCTTTTGCGGCTGCGTGTTCCTTTTTAGATACTTTACCAGATGCTTTTGCGATTGTTATGGCCTTATCGTTAGAAGTGATTTTGAGTTTATTATTTAGTGCTTTATTTAATTCAGTACCTTTAATCGAGGGTTCGCCAGTAGGAAGCAATGATTTCTTTTCATCTTTTTTAGTTTCTCTCTTTTTTTTCTCAACAGGTTTCTGTTTAATTTTGATTTTGTTGTCGCTTTCAACAACATCAAGAGTCTCACGCATCATTGATGCAAGGTCGCCCTTTTTCATTTTGGAATAACCACGAATCTTATTATTTTTAGCGATTGCTTTCAATTCACTCAACGAATAATCTTCTAATTTCATTTGAATTATAGAGAGATAATTATTATCTAAATATAAAATAATTACATGAGTTCAACAAGAATCGTTGGGTGGGATTTACCAAAAACATCTTTGGGTGTGCCTAAATTTGATATGAGTAATGTAGCGGATATTGGTAGTGGTGCTTTAAAAGCTCGTAGCGATATTACATTACCAGCAACAGAACAGTTTATCAGGTGTCAATCAAACGGTGCATTGATGACGCAAAAATTTTCATCAAAGCGTGGTGTGTTGCTACAAAGCGGATCAACTATTACTACATGGACTCAAGGAACATTGACCGATAATGTTGATTTAGATACATTGGGTGTGAATAATATGTATTTGTATATTTATGCTACGGGATTGGTCGTCGGTGATTTATCGCCCATCGACGCATTTGGTGTTGCTGATGGTAATTATTATCTGTTGGAGGTTGTTCAAAAGACGCAATCAGGTCCAGCTTTTCTTTGGAAAATAGATTTAAAGCATGTACCGTTTCGTTATGTAGCACTATCAAATGCTGGATCAAAACCACTGACTGTAGATGTAGCGGTATATTTGGGTTATTAATTCAATTGTGTAATAAAACGAAAATGATATAAAGGTATTAGCATAAATAATATAATATGAAATGTATATCGTATTCGCTTACCTTTACACTGCCGAATAATGAAACTGAAGTTTATAATAATTTAAATATGAAGGATTTGATCGAAAAGTCCAGTGAGCTGGTGAAAAAGCATTACAATACAACTATTCCAATCACACGTAATGTGGTTTATAATATTTATCGTCGTCCTGAATTGTCTAACCGTATTTTACGTGAGTGGATTAGCATTATTTAATTTTTTTCTCTCATTAGTATAGGTATGAGTGAGATTATAGATGCAGTAGATGTGGTAGTTGAGGTATTAAAAGAAGTAGAGCATGTAGCAGAGGAAATTGTAAAACGCAAAAGTATCATAAGAAAATTGGTTTGTAAGGTCTTGTGTATATTCAAATTATCTATATGTAGTAAGACGGTAGATGATGTTAAATATGAAGAAACATATGACATAAAGAAGACTGCTCCGCGTATGACCTGGGTATAATTTAATAATAATTTAGTAATTATCACAAAATTATTATCTGTGATAATTAGTATATAAGATGCCTAAACTATTCGAGGATTTAGAGTTGAGCGATGATGATACATTAGCCCCACCGAAGAAGGTCACAAAGCCGAAGAAACCTAAGAAAGAAATTACACCAGAACGCCGTGCCCAATTATTGGAAAACTTAAAGAAAGGACGTGAGACGAGCATGCGTAACAGGCAGAAAAAAGGACAGGCAAAGAAGATACTGAAAAAGAAGGGCGACCAGTTGATAGATAATATCCTGCGAAAGGAACTTGATGATCGAGATGACTTTCTTCATATGCAAGATGAACTTGAAAGATTGAGAGAAATAATAAAAAATCAAAATAATGTGATAAGTCAAAATGAAAAGAAGGTGTTGTCACCAGTAGATGAGGTAGAGTTTGAATTAGGCGAAGCGGAAAATGAGGTAATAGACGAACCAGATGAAATAGTTGCACCACCGATCAGGCCTGTGAGAGAAGCTGTTAGAGAGCCGACACCACCACCGACAATTCTACCTGTTATTCCTCCACCGCCGCCTGTAAATACGTATGCGGAACAAATCGCTAATGGTATGCGTCCAACGTTTAGCAACAAAGATATAATTAACGACCAGCTGATGCTGCGAAAAAATAGAAATTATAAAGGCACGATTCAATCTCGATTCCTTAATTTTTAGGACACGAATTACTTAATTCAATTAATCTATTAATTATTTCTTCTCTCGTAATGACAATGTTATTCATCATAAAAGATGCGATATAGTCGCATGATCTAACAATATCATCAGGAACATTTTGCTCGTGTAGAAATCCATAAATTTGATATTTTTCGTCCTCAGTTACGACTTCTTTTGCAATAGCCAACATTAAATATGTGACTATATCTTCAGTCCAATCTTCATGTGTATAATCTTCCATTTTATATTTATAAATTAATAAAATACTTTTATTGGTCGGCAAAAACGATAGGTTTAAAGTCCTTATCTAAATATCGTTCAGCGGCAGGATTGCTGAAATTAATTAACATAAAACTATGAGGCTCTTTGGTCGTAGCACGAAATTGTTTTTTAAACTCTTTGCGACTGGTATTGTAGTTCATGTCCTGTTCTATTTTATCTAACTGTCGATCACTACACGCAAAGCAAAATGCGGCTGATGCATTTTCAAATGCCGCAGTTGGAATATCACTCGCCTTCTGTGCGGTTATTATCACTGACAGGTTTATATGACGACCGTTCGAAAACATTTTTTTAACAATACCAAAATTCTTTGCTTTAAAAATTCCGCTATACGACATATCGTCAAATATCCATAGATAATGATTTGGTTTTTGTTTATTTTCTACAGCTTCAACATATTCCTCTTCAATCATATTATACATTTCTTTAAGCAGCTCCTCATCGAAGAATGAAAATGTATTTTGTTTTGGAATATCACGTTGCTCGATGACAGTCTGTAATTTTGGATCAGTATCCAGCGATGGCGATATGATGAATATATTTTTTTCATCAAAATCATTTTTATAAAATTCTGGAAGCAATAAAAGATTACCGACAAGATTACTTTTACCACTTAATTTAGAGCGACCAATAACTAACATTCTAAAACTTACATCGGGCAATAAACCTTTTTTTATATCATAAGAATCACTCTTATCATTCAACCGATAAATTTTGAGTTCTTTTTTCATATTAATATATATAGATATAATAATATGAGCGAACAAACCCAAAATAATTATTCAAATATTGTTTCTCAGGTTCAGGCACAGAATGCGAATGCTCTTGCTGCATTGACCGAAAAAGCAAAAAAGCACCAGGACATGCTTCAAAGTTTAATCAATGAGCCAATAGCTTTAGCAAGTGGTGAGTTATTACAACGAGGTATATTTAAAGTCAGTAAGGGCGTTACCGCATTAGGAAAACAAGTCGGCTCACAGACCGTGCAAAATGTAGCTGATGCAGTTTCGCAAGGTACATCATTAACTGATGCGGTTACATCGGGTATAAAAGCAGATGTAGGCAAAGCCATCGGTACTGATCCAGTTGCGGCACTACGCAAAGCACAGCAAACAGCATCGGCTGAAATGGGTAAATCAATCAAAGGACGTGTAGGTTCGAGTAATTTAGCAACAAAGGCTGCGACCACATTAGATACTGCTAAATCAGGTGCGGAATCACAGCGTAGCGGATTAGCTCAAACATGGGCAGATATAAAAGATAAAGGCACAGAAACGCGTGGTGTAGTTAGTCGGTTAAAGAGTGCTTTTGGAATAAAGGAAAATGGAACCGCGAATTTTACCACAGAGACCAGTCTTAATGAGCAGCGTGCGAAAATCCGTGAAACATTAGCAAAAACAAAAGGCGGTAGGGCGTTAAATAGAAAGAACGATGCTCTTGATGCAAACCGACGTTTAGTTCAAAAGCAAAAGGAAGATGGATTTAGTGATTTAGAACCTATCTCTCTTTCTGGTAAAAAAGATCCTCGGTTAGTTGCTGAGAAAGGTGTAGCAGCACCGACAGAGGCCACTGAGTTAGATGCTTTCGCCAGTGGATATTCATCATTGAAAAAGCCAGAACAAAGTGTAGCACCTGCTGCAGCTGAGCCAGTGTTAGATGATGAAGGAAACCCTATTCAAGATGAAACAGAAAGACTACGTCAAAAGGCAGAGGCACGTGGCGAAGAACCTGATGCGAGTTTAGCACCAAAAGCACCTGATCGTGTTAGTGAAACCCGTTCGGCATCATCTGTATTAGCTGATTTAGCTCAGCGTGAAACAATTACAGGTAGTGCTCCACGAGCACGAAAAGCTCCAAAACAAACACCGACTCCAGCGCCCCCACCCGCGCCAGCACCCGAACCAAAAGTAAGACCGAGTGATTTAACAGGTGGTTTAGATCCAAGTCAATTACCAGCTGATGCAGGATTTAAAGGAAGTGGCGGACAGAAGATAGAAGCGGCGAAGCCAAAGGGAGAAGCTTTACCAGCACCCGAAGCACCTGCTGTTGAAAAACAAGCATCATATGGTTCTTTAAGTCAAACAGGAAAACAAGCACATTTGGAAAACATGATTGATTATCAATCAAAGAATAATGTAAGTCCAAAAGACGTACCTGCTGATGTTAGAAATGCGAGTCTTAATGAGCAATCGGCAAATGATAAATTTGAAGGTCGTGGTATCTTTGCAACTGCTGAGAATAAGGCAAAAACATTAGCTGATAGAAAAGCATTGAAAAAGAAACAGCGAAATGCATATAATGCTTTAAGTGATGAAGGCCAACAAGCGGTTGATGATAAAGCGACCGAATATTCGAAACAAACAGGTGTTTCTGTTAGTCAAATTCCAGAACAGGTGCGAGGTAATATAATTAACGACCAAGCTTTACGCGAACAGGCTGCACCACCTGTCGCTGCAGTTGAGCCCGAACAAAGTGGAACATCTGGCGGACCAGTTGAAACACAGTCGGCAGTTGAAGGCGAACAAACGCAGCAAAGTCAATCACAGGTAGATACTTCGGCAACAGATGCTACAGTTCAAAACCGAAAAACACAATTAAATGCTGCTGGATTTAATGACGATGGAAAACCTGATGATGAAGAAAGCGATGGTAAAAAGGAAGAGGACGATGATCTGGATACAGGGGGTGGTGTAGCAGCCACGACTCTATTAGATACAGTGACTGGCGGTGTTGGTGCATTAGCGACAGGATTAGCTATGGCTTTCTTACCGAAGCTTTGGGAGAAAGATCCACCTCCGCCTCCGCAAATGAATCCAGAAGATGTTGTAAATCCAAGCGACCAGCTGGGTGATACATAAAGAATATTTAGCCATTTAATTAAATGAAATATTAATAATTTATTTTCTAATCAATTATTAATAATGAACGTAAATAGAATTGTTAAGATAAGTTCCAATCAAGGTGGTCGATTTACTTCGGCTAATCGTCTGGTCGATTTTGATATTGAACCAGACGCTGTCTATGACCTGAGTAAATCCTATGTTAATCTTCGTTGCTCGATTGACCAACCTACTGCTGATGGTGCTGCTCACGGCGGACCTGCGATTTGTATGCCTTTTATCCGTATGGAAAATGAAGACGGAAATGCTGAAAACAGTGTGTTGCCGAATGTTGCCTTAGTTCGCAACTGCGATATGAGTTGTGCTAATCGTGGGCAGATTGCTAATATTCGCCGTGTTGATGCTTTGCGATCTAATCTTAAACAATATACGCAGACTACTGATGAGAAGGGATCGGCTCAATACAAACTGCTTACCAGTGAATTTATGGATAGTCAGCAGATTGGTTCGCCGTTTAGGAACATTTATAAGGAGGGTGTTATTTCGAGTGAAGTTCGCCCGAATGATGTTCAAATTCCTTTAAGCGAACTTTTTGGTTTTGGTAATGTTGAGGCGTATGATGCTCGTAAGTATGGTCGCACCCGTGTCCATCTCGAATTGAATTTGGATAAACTTGCTGTTAGTCAATATCTCGGCAATGGCGATGTTGGTAATCAGTGGTCGCGTGGTCGCACTCTTAATGCTTTTAGTGATTTAACTGCGACAAAGGGTGCTGATTTAACTACTCTGTTCTATGCTCCGCATGGTGATGAAAGTGCTCCACTTGATTTGAAGCAGTCGCCTTTTTGGGTTGGACAGAAGATTCGTGTGAGTGCGACTGCGGGTGGCGGTCGTGCTGGCGGTAATATTGTTAATGTTATTCGTCGTATTACTGCGATTAACTGGCGACGTGGAGTGATTGGTGCTAATCAAAACAACCTTGAATTGACTCTTGATTCTGCTATTTCTGCTGGTGGAGCATTGACAGGAACTGAAACCTATACTGGTATTACTTGTGATGGTGATCAAGCGACTTCGAATACTTTTAACGTCGATCACGCCGAATTGGTTTTGGAGCAGTTGAGCACACCGCCGTCGAACCTTCCTGACCAGCTTGCTTACACCGAGTTTTCTACTGAAGAGCATACCTGTAATCAGGTCCAGAATTTCCAGCGTCAGTTTGAAGTTGAGCCTGAGTGTATGAATCTTTATATTATGAAGGCTGATGGTCCTCTCTCTCGTGCTGGTGATATTGAGGAATGGCGACTTCGCAGTGATAATATGGACTTGACTAACCGCCCAGTCAAGTTGCATGAGCCTCTTGCGATGGACCGTGTGTTGATGACTTTGGAAAACAGCGGAAAGGTTGTTGATAATATGAATGAGCGTGGAAAAGAAACACATGCTACTCGTGCTTCGACGCTTGTTGAGTATCAGCAGGCGGCTGATTCACTTGTTATGATTACGAACCCTCTGCCTGTAACCCCTCGCTCCAAGATGGTACAGGTCAATATTAAGAGTACCAATAATCCCAGTGAGCTTAATCGCATCTGCCTTTTCAAAGAGAATATGCGATCCATATAAGTTAGTTCATTTATTTTAGGATAAAAAATAAATGAATTTTTATCTCATATGATAATATAGAATGTCTAACGTTCAGCTTTTCGGTTTTGATAATACAAACAAGCAGTTTAATCCAGTGCATATTGATTCGTCTGGTGCTCTTTCTACCACTGCTTCAATTGACACCACTGGATTAGCCACCGAAATTACATTATCGGCAATCAGTACAGGACAGGGTGATGGCAGTCAAATTTCAAAAATACGCGGTGATGACAGCGGCACTGCGAGAGACATTCAGGTAGATACTAACGGTAAATTAAATGTCAATGCTGCCGTAACAAGTGTTACTGGAACTGTGACTGTTGATGGATCGGGTGTCACACAGCCCGTGAGCGGTTCGGTTGGTGTTACTGGAACTGTGACTGTCGATGGCTCAGGTGTGACGCAGCCAGTCAGCGGCGCGTTCTACCCTGCGACTCAGCCTGTGAGTGCTGCCTCATTGCCGCTGCCTACTGGTGCCGCGACCGAAAGTTCTTTGGCTCTTATTGCTGGCTGCGAAAACGGTGGTAGTGCTCTCCAAGTTGATATACAGGCTGATGGGGTAGGTATTGCTACATCGGCACTCCAGACCGCTGGAAATGCATCGCTCACCGCTCTTCAAAATTGTATTGACACTGGTGTGAATGAGGTTGCTGTTGTTATTCAAAATGATGATATTGGTCTTGCTACTTCGGCAGGACAGACTTCACTTGAGACCAAAGTAGGTGAGTTAAATGATAATGCTTTTGACCGAGTCCAAGAGACTGTGACATCGCTTTCCACAGCTCGTGGTTCTGCTTTAAATTGCACCAACTATGCTCGTGTGGAATTGTTGGTTGAGCGTGACTCGACTTCTACCGCTACTGGCATGGCTCACGTCCAGCTACAGTGGTCGCACAGCGGTACTGGTGATTGGGTCTATAGTGATTTTTATCAAACTCTCATGGAAAACTATGATGTTGATGGTATAACTGGATCACAGTATAATATTTCGGTAATGAGCGATGTTAAGAATAAATACGTCCGTTATGCTGTTTATAATGGAGATGGTTCAAACACGGATATTCTTAATGTGAATTTAGCGAGAATCCACTAATTTTTTTTCTAATTAAATATTAATAATGACTGATAATATCTTGTATCACTTGGTTCAGCCTGATAATGTTAAAAGCAACGGTTATAAGGAGAATGAAAATCTTGATTTCTCTCTTGCCTTTGAGGGTCGTAAGTATGTTGCTGGTTCGCTTCGCTTTGAGGCCGACTTGCAAGTGTTTAGCACTGGTGGTGGAGCTCCAACGCCTGTCGCTCCAGCAGATGATGTTAAAATTGCCTGTTCGGTTGGCGCTCACTCGGTGTGTGCTGGTTGGGTCACCAGTTTCCAGAACGCTGGTGTTATTGAGAATCTTCAATCTTATCCTCGTCTTGTTGCAATGAAGGCGGCTGGTATTTATTCTAAAAATGATTACAATAACAGTGATATGGTCGCCGAGATGCGATCGAGTAGCGATAAGATTTCTCGCAAGTCAATTCTTCCTCGTGTTATTAAGCAGTATGGTGGCGGTGGTCCTGGTTTAGTGACTGCGGGTGCTGGTGCTGATTCTCAACTTAAGGCGACAATGAAGACTGATCCGTCTTTTAGCATAAAGCCTATGATTGCCTTAAACAATCTTGTTGGTCCTAACCAGATGGTGTCCTTTGCTCAAAGTGGCATGATTAAGCTCACTGTTACGCTTGAAAAGAATCTTGGTGTTCTGTTTGGTGGTGCCGTGACCGCTGACTACAATTATACTTTGCAGAATGTGCGCATTACTTTCCGCTCTGTGCCTGATGATGGTCCGCAGCCTGTTGTGATGCGAACCTCTCTTGCTTTGAAGAATAGCATGACTTCTGCTGCTAATAACATTTCTTCCAAAGTTCCTGCTGTGTGTGATGCAGTTTCTATTTCTTATCTTCCGCAGTCGCATGAATATAACGCTGCTTATAACAATGTTGCTCTCGAAGAGCCACCGCTTTTCCACAGCATTACTTATTCTTTCAATGATGCCCTTAACCGTTTTGTGACTTATAAGATTGATTCTAAGGTTGAGATGGGTCGCAGAGCTTTGGACAGTCTGGATAGTGATGGTTCGCACAAGATGACTCTTGAACGCATTTCGACCAATGACGGCTTTCTTAATGGTCTCTCGTGGGAGGCTCTCATCGACCTGTCTAACCAGAAGTTTAACATTAACAGTTTGACTGGTGTGTCGAGCACTGATCCTTATATCCAGTTCTCGTTCTTCCATTCTCTCCGTAAGCTTTAATCTTTTAAAACAGTTTAGGTAATTAAATAATTTATTATTAGTATTTCGAAAGTTTTTTTCTAATGAAATATTAATAATGAGTGTTTATAATCAATCTATTAGCAAAACCCATATAATCGATCCAGTTTATAATCGTGCTAATTTCCGTGCCGAATATCGCCTTGAGCCTGAGACCATTTATTTTAGCAATCTCCGTCTTATTGGTCTTGGTGTTGAGGGCACTACTGGTGGTAAGCGATACAATGCTCTCTGTGGCGCTTATGGTATTATTAAGCAGATTATCCTGATGGACGATAATGAGGTATTGGATCAGCTGCATGAAGCCAACCGTTTTCTCTCTTTTAAGATGTTTAACAATGAAAACCAGAAGTCGATGGACGTGAATAACAGCATAGCTAAGAATGCTTCTGGAAATGCTTTTCTCGGTCTTGAGGACGGTGCTAATTCTGCTGGATCTAAAATTACCACTTGGGAGGTCCGCCCTTCTACTACTGGTGTGATCGGTGGTGCTCGTGGTGAGTCTCGTGCGTGGCTTGACTTGAAGAAGGCTCTGCCTTTGCTTAGTTCTCTCTCGGCTTTGGATACGCGTCAGTTTAAAAATCTTAAAGTGATCGTTGAGTATTCCAGTGACCTTGATGATTTTATGCGTGAAGCCGATGATACTAACACTGCGACCTATGAGGCACAGCTTATTGCCGATGAGATAATCGATGTTAATGAGCGTAAGGCTCAGGCGTGGCCTGGAAGCGTTGCCTATACTTCTATTGAGCATGATGTTGTTTCTGTTCCTGCTGTGACACCTACCGATGCCGATAATACTCCAGTCCAGACTCAGCGTTTTAAGGTGAATGGATTTTTAAATAAATCTGTTGGTCGTGTTCTTATTCAAAAAGCACCGCTTCTTTTAGGCACATACAAGACTGGTAATGATAACCATAATGTAGGTAAGTGGGCTTCGAGTTCTTTCTTTGGAGAGAAACTCAATCTCCGTGTCAATGGTGTAACTAAACTCGCTGGACAAGGAATTACCGATGAGGCTTCTCGTTTAGCGGTGATGCATGACGCGTGGGGTCGTTGCTCTGCGTATCCTTTTAGCTCGAGTCTTGCGTATGAGGAGGCTGATGGAACTGATCGTGATGTATTTATTAAGACAGGAAATAATGATATTGGTGTTCTTGACTACTATGGTATGTTTATAAATGATGAGGTGCTTGATTTACAGGTTGATTTTGAGCGTAAAGGTTGTTACGTGTATTCGTCTAATCCTAAAGATGATGCTGCTGATGCTGCTGCAACCGCTGCTGCTGTTGAGAATGCTGCGACTGATTTACATATCTTTTGCGAGGTCTATAAAACTATCCAGTCGCAGAGTGATGGCTCGTACTTGGTTTCGTACGTCTAAGCTTTTAAAAAAAGCTTGACCAAAAACCGCAATTTTATTCATCTATTTAGCAAAAAATAAATGAATATTTTGGTCAAGCTTTTTTTAAAAGCTTACCGATAAAAACAAATAAATTTATCTATATCTATTGTAGTATGGAGAACGTGATTTTAGAGTGCCGACAGCAATTAGCCGAAGGTGTATATGATAATGGTGATTGGGATACAAGATTAGCAAAACCTGTTGCCATTTTAGAAGGTGATACAATAACAATAAATAAATCATTTATTGACACCCAAGACCAAAATGACGGAAAAATTAACATTGAAGAAGATATAAATTTAAAAATGACGATTAGGCCATATCTCACAAATTGGAAAAAGGAAACAGATATGGTTTTTTCAACGAGTACTCATAATGAAGACGGACAAGATTATTATATGACAACTTTGACTGAAGCGAATGATCCAGTTTTATTAGATTATAAAATTGCGACTGAGGTTTCTTTTGGTGGTAAAGGATTTAATTTACCAAAAAAACAACAAAATGATGGTGCTCCGTATCAGTGGGGTGGTGTATCGGCTGTTTTAGAGCATTTAATAGTTGGTCCATCTGGACAACCTGTTACAACACATACAGTTATTCCCATTCCTGTGCTGCATCAAGATCACGGGCGTAATTCATCATATACTGCAACTAATCTCAGTATAATGGTAAAGAGTTATGGAACTGATCAGTATGGTAATGAGATTTATTTTAAGGTTAGTAATTCAGGCACATTACATACAGCAAATACAGAAAGTGAAGCTGATGCGAGTGGTCTTCAAGACGTACAAGATAAGACGTTTGTACCTTTATCTCAAACTAAAGAATTTGTTGTAAGAAAAGGTAAATATGATCCTGCTGATTTTTGTACGCTTATGAATAATGAATTAAGTAAGCAAGATAATATTGATTCGCTTGGTTTTGCTGAAAAAGATGCAATGGATAATCCTTTTATGTTAAACAGTGCTGATGCGATGAAGCAAACAACAGAAGCTCAAGAAACAATAATAGATTCAATTATAACTAATTCGACAAATAAATCAATTACGATTGTATATTCAGGAACTATTAGATATGCTGTTGCTCAAGAAGTAACATTAGCGAATCTTCCAGCGGCTTTAAATATAGGAAATATAGGAACACCAATTGCCGCAGATACATTAAACGGAACACATACAATTACCGCTGTGTCATTTGATCCAACGGCTACTCATAAAAATGGTACTTTTAAATTTCTCTCAACTGGAACACAGTCACCAGTAGATGAAGAGCATAACATAACTATACCAATTGAGTCATTAATCTTTACGGCAAGTACAGATGAAGTCCAAGTTAAAATAACAGATGACGCTGTTTATGGTGTGCCGATAAGTGGAACGCCACTTATGATCTCAGGATTTACAGGAACGTTTGGTGGTGTTGATATTGGTACTAAAATCAGCGGAGTTTCACATACTATTGTATCACATGATATTGTAGCACGAAAATTTGTTATTGCGATGCCCGCACCTGACAACGTTTCATCGGCAAGTGGTACAGTATTAGCAAGTGCTACTAATACACCGAAGCGAGTGGTGCTTGTTACGACACCAGTGCCGATTGTCTTACCAACAATAAATTATACTCAGGTGCTGACTGATACAAGATTTTTGATGCGAACCGATGGAAAAATGGCTTTTAGTATCACAGCGCCAACAACAGCCTATTGGATTGGTGCTTCTCAAATTGAATTATCGTTTGACGGAAATACTAATTTATTTAGTTGGAAGAATTTACATCTACCGCTTCTAAATAATGCGGACGTTACAGCAAAAGTTGTTGCAAATTCAGGTGGTGGAAGCACGGCTTTCTTCTGGGCAATAAAGAATAGTGGCGTGGCCTTTTCAAATTTAGAGGCTTTCTCTGTGAAGACAGGCGACCAATATGATTTTTGGTCGGGTAAGCTTGGTTTTAATTTATTTCCAAAAACTGATCCTGATACAGGAAAGGATATTCCTGCTTTATGTATAGTGTCGAATCAGGAACAGCTTACAGGTTTTGGTGATGCAAGTGAAACAATTAACAGACCTGTTTATTCTAATTTAGGTGATGGTATTAGTACAGTTGGTCAGCGACCGACCATTGATAGTTTAATTGTAAAAAACCAGCCACTTACTGCATCACCTAATTTTAGAAATCCACCTGCCGATCCAGCAACCCTTTCGAGTACAAGTGAATTGACCACTGTCATCACAGCACCAAACGTAGCGATAGAAAGTGATTTACTGAGGTTTGGATATTTCTTTATTCGCTTACGTGCTGGTTTTACGAGTGAAATGATAAGCGAAGGAAATATTACAGAAGATTTAATAGGAATTATAAATAGGTATTATAGTCTTGGAAGTTTCACGAGTAGTGAAGGAAGCACTTTGGTATATACGCATAAAGGTTCTCCCATTTATTTGAATGATATTCGTATAACTATTTTAGATTCTTCAAAGCAATTAGCACCAGAGCTTGGAGATGATAATACTGTTTTTATTGCGATCACACGTGGCGAACAATCACAGCAACCATATTTGACTCCGCAAGAGCAACAAGAAGAAGATAGAGAACAGATGATGCAACTTAAAAAACAAGATAGGTTGAGATGAAAAGAGAGAAATAAATAATCTTCATTAAATGTAAATATAGATGCCGCTTACCTATAAACAGAAGTTTAATAAGAAGTATGGATTTGATAAAGATGCTTCTCACAGTATAAAAGAAATCGCAGAAAAAGCAGGTATAAAATATCGCAATGCATTGAAGATTGTCGCAAAAGGAAAAGGAGCATTTTATTCTAATCCAAAAAGTGTGCGACCAAGTGTGACAAGTGCGAAACAATGGAGTTATGCAAGATTATACAGTGCAGTGATGGGTGGGAAAGCTGCTAAGATTGATAAGGATTTATTAAAGTAATATTTTTAATAAACTCATCACGATATTTAATTGCTTCTTTTTCAGTTAAAAATCTTTTTCTATGAACTTTACCATTAACTTTCATACAAAAACGCCATTTCTTTTGTCTTTTTTCATTTGCAGTATTCTCATAATAAATAAAAGAACACTCTTGATTAGTTCTATTAATACCTTGAGAATTATATCGTGTATCGCATATTTCTAAATTACACTTTTGATTATTTAAACCATTACCGTCAATATGATTTATTATTCTTTTATCATTATTGAAATCGCCCAAACCCATAATCACTCTATGAATATTAAGTGTCTTGACATATTTACAATCCTTATATACGATTGATTTAGCATAGAAAGTATTTTTATTACTTGTATGGTTAAGAGTTATGTTAAGATGTTTTATTTTTGGATAGTCTTCATCATCAATTACCATATCAAATGTGCCTTTTGACCTATGTCTAATGGGTATTATCATTTCGTTATATGAAGTATGCCCCACTCTTTATGTATATTTGATAAAGATCTATTGCGGTAAAAAAGAGAGAAAGAATAAATAATAATATAATATAATATGGAAGGGAATCAATATGCGGACAAGCCATACAAGTCACATAAAGGATTATCTGTGCGAGATATTAGACACCGTGAAAGATGCTTACTTAGATATAAAAGAGAGGCTCGTAAATGCGATAATGGTTTGCCTGATGCTATGGAAAATTATAAAATTATAAAAGGATTATTTGATAAAAAGGTGAAAGTTGCATCAGGTCTTGAGGAGAGTTGAAAGTAACTCTACGAACTGAACTTTTCGTTTTTTTTTTGGTTGTTGAAAAATAAAAAAAGAGAGAAAGTGAAAAATAGAAATAAAATTATGTTTAGTAAAAAAAAATATATGCGTGAATAAAAAAAGTTATGATAGAATAAAATAAAGATTATTGATGTTCTCTCTTTTTGAATATTTTGAAGAGTGAAATAAAAAGGGCAAAGTTGTTGTTGAAGAGTTGCCTATGAGTATATGGGCGAGGTCTTGGCGAATATTTTGCGTGATGGTGGCCTGGATCAAAGTATTTGAAAAAATGGCGAAGTTGCATACGCCCCCCCATATAAAAATATGCGATTTTGGGCGATTTTTGTAAAGTACAGTTGTAGTACAGTTGTGGATTACAAAATGTATATACTCAGGCGGAAAAAAAGAAAAACTTTTGTGAGCGTGGCGGATGTGTTTTGGAAATAATATATATTTTTGTGAGCGTATGTGGTGCGGCGGAGGCAGTTCGTAAAAGAGAAATAGTTTGTATAAAATTATAATT
>Ga0181400_1000539_pt1 | contig 16284 bp, 17 predicted proteins | sample 23SPOviralmetaG_FD_130129 | JGI IMG/M metagenome (GOLD analysis project Ga0181400, IMG submission 130129) | Marine viral communities from the oligotrophic San Pedro Time Series (SPOT) site, San Pedro Channel, CA, USA - 23 SPOT_SRF_2011-06-22 | ecosystem: Environmental > Aquatic > Marine > Strait...
AAATACTGTAACACGAATTTTACGGAGATGATGCATGCCATTACAAATTAGACGCGGTACTGACGCTGAAAGACTAGGATCTTTTACACCTGTTGAAGGTGAATTAATTTATACAACCGATACAAAAAAACTATATGTAGGCGATGGAGCAACAGTAGGCGGTGTTGCAATTGATACAGTCAGTAGCGGAGGCGGTGGTGGTGCATCGGTATTAAATGATCTATCAGATGTAATTATTGAGACATTAAATGATGGCGATGTACTGACATATGATGGAGTAAATTGGTCTGCTGATAGTATTGGAAATATAATTTCTCTAGATGATCTATCAGGTGTAGTCATTGAGACGGTAAATGCCGGCGATGTACTGACATATGATGGAGTAAACTGGACTGCTGATAGTGCCGAAGGTGTAAGTTCTCTAGAAAATCTATCAGATGTAGTCATTGAAAATGCTGTATCTGGTAGTATTTTAAAGTATGACGGAGTAAACTGGACTATTGGAGTTGACGATAGCGGTGTAACTTCGATAAACGATCTATCAGACGTATTTATCGAAAATGCTGCATCTGGTAGTATGTTAACATATGACGGAGTAAACTGGACTGCTAACAACAGTGATATTAATATTACTGGTGATGTTATTACTTCTGGAGATGTAACTGCTAATGTTGTGTATGCAGATTTTCACGGACCGTCATTTGGTGATGTTTTTGCAGACGATAGTACAACTAAACTAGTTGATGCAACTACACAGATATTCAATGGTGCCGTAACGGGTGATGTTACAGGTAACGTGACTGGTAATGTTACAGGTGATGTTACAGGTGATGTTACAGGTAACGTGACTGGTAATGTAGTTGGTGACGCAGTTGGTAATCACGCTGGTACATTTAATGGTGATGTAACTGGTAATATAACTGGAAATATATACACTAATCTTATTACACCTACTACACAACAAATAATTGTAAAAAACGATACGCCAAATGATAATATGAGCGTAAAAATTAATTCAAATGACGACAGAAGTATTTTAAAACTTACTAGAGAATCAACTTCAGATCTTACAGGTGTCGACAGTCAATACGGTGCTATTCTCTTTGAAAGAACTGACGTAAATGGATCATTAGTAACTTCAGGTATTTTTGGGCAAGAAGACTTCTTATTATTTGGTAATTCTGCTGACGGCGATATGACAACTGATGACAAACTTTTTGTTTGGAGAGATAATAAATTTGGTATAGGGACTGCTTTTCCTACTGAGGAGCTAGAAGTAGTTGGTGACACAAAAATTAGTGGATTTGTACAATTTGGTTCATTAACAACATTAGAACGCGATGCTCTTACCGCAGCTAACGGAATGGTTATTTACAATTCAACAGATAACAAATTCCAAGGCTACGAAAACGGTGCATGGGTTAATCTTGTTTGATTCATATTTTTATAGATACTTCAAACTAAAATATTGCCATTTTTATACATACTTTTAATTAATTCAAAATTATCATATTCTTCTGTAAAACCTACTGTAAGTAAGACTCGATCAACAGCCGATTTTACTGTAATACTATGAGGTGCATGTGTGTTTAAAAAATATGGTTGGTCTAAATAGAAACTTTCTAATATTGGTGTTTTATATATTTTAACTTTTTCATCACCATCTATGTTTAAATGATCAGGTTGATCATTATTAGTTTCTTCAGTTTTATGAATATGTGTTAATTGTCCTTGTTCTACTATAACCGGAATCAGTATACCTACGTTTCGTGTATCGGTATGACATTCTGCGCCGCCGCCTGCAATCATCTTTACAAACTTTACCTCATTAGATATTAATCCTGGCGTGAACTGAGAGATAATTTCATCTACTTTTACTATGTGAGTAGAAATAGCATTATATGGGTTAGGGCCATACTGTTTCCATAACGGCGAATCCTGTATACTGTTATACAAATTTAGTAATTTTTCTTTGTTATATTTCAATTCTGGAAATGGTATAAATGCTGATGTCATTTTAAATCCTTTAATTTTGTATTTATTTTTTGTTTAACTTCTTCAAAAGTATAATCAAATATTGATATCTTAAACAAAATTCGGTTCTCATCATTCATAAAGACACCGTGTGGTTCTTTAACATTAAGCACACAATTTTTATACATATAATTCTTGCCTCCAATAAAAACAGGCGCAGGATTATCACTAACAAGAACATTTATGCTACACTGAGGCAAAGTATCAACATGTAAATCAAAATCACAATCTTTTTTCACTGTATAGTATTTTGCTTCTCCAGTTATTTCAAAAAAGTCCATTAACTCCTGTGCATAGTTAAACTCAAAATCTTCTTGTAACTGCAATTTTGGAACACTTGCCGGCAATCCGTTATCGTTAAAGTTCTTGCTATTCTGTAAATTTTTCTTGTACTGCTGAAGTAGTTTTTGTTTATCAAAATCAAAATCAAATCCAAAAATATAATCATTGTCTAATGTAGTAGGAGCTGCTATAACAGGTGCCGATAAAGCAGGATTTTCTATTTTTATAGTATTGTTTTTTTCAACATAATTATTTAGGTTTGAAAGTCTAAAACATATTCTATGTAAAATTCTGTTACTTATAATTTCAGGATCGTTTTGTCCACGTCGATGTAATGTTGTTAGTTGATCCATGAGCAATATATCACCCTCTTCCCACCAATGTTCATACATAAATTCTTCTTGAAGTAAATAATCTTCAAACTTTGTTCTAATATTGTGATCTATTCCGTTTTTTGTACGCATTAAGCATTTATTATTTGGAAAAAAGTAAAAACCTTTGTGGCCGCCAGCATTTGTTTGTTCTAACCACATTTTGTAGTATTTTCTCGTGCCAGACGGACTGTCTAACATAATCTGTCGTTGATGCTCTGGAATACCATTAGCCCATTTGTCTGGATTAAATGTATATTCACAATAGGCTTCTTTTATGTCATTTGCTATGTCTTCTGGTAATTCTCTATGTGCTTTGTTAGTACTTAATATTAAAGTCGAAGTATTTTTACAACCAGTATAACCTTGAAGTGCAGTGCCGTCGCCTATATCATAGCGATTCATATCGCTATGCCAGTCTAGTGTACCTGTAGCAAATATGCCTGTAAATTTATCATTAATTTTTTGACCAGTAACCCGCTGAACGGGATATTGATCTTTTGGTTTAAACGTTGCCGGATTAGGTAAACTTGTTAATTTTCCTGCCCACTCTCCGTATTGGTTCCATACTAACTCGTCGAATTCGTGTATTGGTCCTATATCATTTACAAATCTAGTGTATTCAGCAGGACATGATGTTTGCTTTCTTAAAAGAACTATTCCGTATTCAAATAGTAATGCTTTTATTGTTTGTTTCTGCTCTGAATTAAGATCCTCTATTTTTACATTTACAATTTCTAGAGCACATCCGTCTTTAATTAATTTTGTTTGCATGATCTTTCCTTAAAAAGAAATGTCTGATGATAAATGCAGGTAAATCTATTTCCCACCATTTTAGACTATTATTCCAATCTTTAGGTTTAGCATGATGTGTATGATGTAATCCGCTGCCTAAAGTTAATAAATTGACCCAAAAGTTGTTTTTACTATGATCTCCTGTGTCGAAATAAGTGTACCCATATTTGTGGCATATAGTGTTTACTAAACCTGCACTGTGAAAGGTTATCACAGCTGGTATACTAATTAAGAATATAGGAATACGCCAGTCAATTAATAAAAGTACAATGTATGATATTAATAATATTTTTAAATAATGTTTATGTATAAATTTAATCCAATTATCTCTTAGTAAATCTACAACATATCGTTTTTCAATAACAAATGGTTTCCAAAACGTAAGCCATATTCTCCAAAATGGTTGATTTCCATGTGGGTCATTTTCAGTATCGGAATGATGGTGATGTTTTCGATGAATGCCGCACCAAACAATAGGAGAACCAAAGCAGTTAAAAATGCTAAGGATTAAAAGTAATCTCTCTTTCCAGTATACTGTTTCAAAACTTCTATGAGTAAAGTATCTATGCAACGCAATTTCGCCGCCTATTTTACCAAAAAGAATCCATCCTGTTAAAGACAACCATAACCATGTAGGATCAGCAAAGAGTAATCCTACTGTAAAAAGTATATGATTTAATACTAATATTAACTTTAACTTAATTTCTAAATTCATTTAAATTTGTGTTCCATATACCATTGGTAATCACCTTCATCTTGATAATCATGTGTTTGGATTCTACCTTTCATAGCTAGGAAGTCAGTAACACCATTAGTTTTTATATTAAAGTTCTTAGCCATCATTTTTACAAAATTAGGATGCCTGTGTTGTTCAATAGTTAAAATTGCTTTATCATAATTTTTATCTTTTAAAAAATTAAATTGTTTAATTAAAAATGGAGTTACTGGGGTAATGACACTGTCCTTTGTTGAATATCTGTAATCATGTCTTATTTTAGGATCATAATACATACGTGTACAAACTCTTACAGAGTTATTTAAGTATTTAAATTCTTGCATTCCTGCAAACGCTATTATCTGATTATCTTCATATAGTAATGTCCATCCTAAGTAGTTTTTATAACGGTATATTAAGGAATACGGTAAATTTATATCAAACCAATCCTTTCGTAAACACTTATCATGAAAATACTGAGATTTCATGTATTCTACAAATTCCTTTTCGTTCTCGTTTGTTACAAATCTAACATCGTTAAAGTTTTGAAGTTTCATAATATTTTTTCAATTTTTCGTCTAATAATCTTTTTTGCTCTTTATGTTTTGGAAAAATGTTGTATCCTAGAGATAATGATAAATTATTAGCTTCGTCCCAGCGTCTGTATCTCTCAGCAAAATCTAATTCGCCGTCTTCATTTTTATATTTCCAATGTTCTATACTATCATACCAATGATATTTTTCTAATGGAGTATTAGGTAATATCATAGCAGGATTAATTCTAATTTCTATTAGATTTTTATAATTATGCGACCATTTTATTAACTGCAATGTCTGTTCATAATCTTCCAATGTTTCAGTTGGGTAGCCTACAAGTAATAAAAATACCATTTTAATATTTCTTTTACCGAGATTTTCTATACTATCATAAAGTGCATGATTATTAAACTTTTTAACCATGTCCGATCTAACTTTTTCAGAACCTGATTCTATGCCCACCCAAACTCTTTTACATCCTGATGCTTTTAAATTGTCCCAATCTTTATCTGTAGTGTTATTTCTAAAAATAAATTGACCTTCCCAGCTTACAGGAATATTTTTTGCAGCTAACAAAGAACAAAATTCTCTAAATTCTTTCATATTTCCATTAACAAGACTATCTGAAAATGCAAAATTAGTCACTCCGTATTTTTTATAATGATAATCTATTTCTTCAGCAATGTTATGTCCTGGTCTATATCTGTACTTAGGCCAAAAATACGCTACATCACAAAAGCTGCACTTTCTGACACAACCTCTAGAACCTGTAACAAAAACAGTTTTATTCTTATAATCGTTAAAATTTATATCGTCAAAATTGCTGAATGCCATTTCTGCAATATTGTCTAACTGATTGAAGTTATAAGGTAACCCTTTCAATAAATTTGGTAAAGAAACGTCACCCTCGTTTTTGATTACATAATCGACTAAATTTCTTTCTAATAATTCTTTATCAAAAAATTGTATATTACCGTTAAAATCTTCTCCTTGTTGATTTTCAACGCCTGAACCACCGATTATTATTTTTGCATTTGTTAACGGTCGGATTAGTTCTAAAAATCTTCTCGTAAAGTTTTGAGAATTAAAAGTGAATACACTTAAACATAGATAATCAAATTTCTTTAATTTGTTAAAGTAATCTAAAATAAAGTAATCAAACTCTTGTTTAAACCCTTTGCCTGTTTCGCACCAATATAATGCATCTTCTTTAAACTTTGTCATAAACGCATAATTTAAATCAAAACATGTTGACTTAATATTTTCTTTTTCTAAAACTCCTTTTAGAAAAAATATTGACGGAGATGGAAAAGAATATTCTTGACTTGGTATTGATATAATGGCAATTTTAGACATATAAATCTTTCTTTAAATGTTTATGGCTTCTTAAATATTCGCCTGTCGATGTTAAGTGTAAAAATGAAATGTCATCAATGCATTTGTTCACTAACATTGGGTTACATGTCTGTAATTTTTCCCAGCCGTCGTATTTAGGAAAATTAAATTTTATACCAAAGTTACTTTCATAGAGCCTGTACTTATACTTCCTCCATTCTGCTGTTTCATATGTAGAACAAGATAGTAAATCTGTGATATTTTTATCTGTAATAAAACTATAAAATATTTCCGGTGTATATCTATAAAATTCACTTATTGCTCTAATGTTATTTTTGCTAAAATAATTATGCATACAATTTAAAATTTGATGGTCAAAATAATACCATTTAACTTTATCAAATAAGTTAGTAGGTAAAAACATAGGATCGCCATTTCCTAGAACAACATCACTATCTAGCATTTCAACAGCCTTAACTAACGGCGCAATTTGATGTGTCCATGATGCAATTTTTTTTGAAAGGTTAGTATGTTCTCCTGACTCTATAAATTCTACGATGTCAAGATGTATTAATTCATATTTTATATTGTATGTTTTGCAAAAATCTATTGCATTTGATATGTCATGATCGTTAAGTCCGTTCCAAGACATGATAGCAGCCTTAAAATTTACACCAATATCATAAAAAGATTTAGTCATGTATATGCTATCTCTGCCGCCGCTAAGGAAACAATATAGATCTCCTTTAGATTTTTCATAAATTATTTTAGCTGTATGTAAACACTCTGAATAAAAATCGTTAGGTTTTCTTGAACAGGGATTAAATGTAAGGTTCCATGTATTACCCTGCCCGGATGTTTTTAGATATCCATTTTCATAATATTCAAACATTTTTAAATTTCTGTATATCTGCTTGTCCATCTAAACTAAAAATTAATGCTATCCTTGGCTCGTTGCTTTCATTAACTACAGCATGTTCTATTCCAGTATTAAGAAAATATGCTTTGCCGTGTTCTAGAAAATAATTTTCTTCCTTGCCGTTCCATCTAAATAAATTTTTAACATGTTTATTAGTATAAATCGGAACTACAACCCTTACTGCATAGCTCGGATCATAATCAACATGGAATAATAAATCTTTTTTTGGAGGCAGCTTGGTTAACCTTACTCGTGTAACTGGTGCGATAAATTGATCAGTAATTTTTTTAAAATATGAGTTTTCAAAATCTTTTGTCGGTTGGTTCCAAAACATTTCTTCACGTCTTAAGATTCTTTCACGTACATTTTTAGTAAGTTCAAATTGTTTCGTAGAAGTAGTCAATGGAACCTCTTCAAAATATTTGTAAATTTCTGCAATTTTAGAATGATTCATACACAGATCTTTGTTTGCAGTCTGTACATCTACAAACTTACTTGCAAATTTATCACACTCATTTTGTAATTTTTCTAAATTAATATCTACATCAAATTGTGCTATTCTAGGAAGCTGTCGTCTTTTTAACACCATGTTATTAAATCTTTCTGGTCAATCTGATACAAAGCTGTTGACTTCTCTGCTGCTATTATGTTTTTATAGTTATCAATTTCTTCATCAAAAGCGACAACGACCATTATCCTAGGTGTTGACGAGTCGAGCGTATCAACAGCATGTGGATAATAACCATTCAAGATAAACGGTCTTGATGTATTTATTTTGCACAGTGGATTAGCAGTTTCAACTTCTACGTAATCATTTCTAATGTCACCATTAGACGGATCTTTATTGTCTTTGTCATATATTACTGTGTATGTGTTGTTAACGGACAACGGAATGAACAACGTAGTGTTTCTGTGATCAGTATGAGTCCGTACAAAACTACGTTCGTTTGTTGTAACAAATTTTATTGCATTTTCTTTATTTAAAAATTTAGGTTCAAACATATTTCTAATCTTTTGAATTAAAGGATTAGCAAATGTTTCTGGATGTTCTTCCAGATAGCCAATATTTAAACTGCCATGTGATATATATTCAATTTGATTTAATGTTTTTTTATATAATTCTAATAAACTAGAAATAGTATCACTATCAATTTTTAAATTTTCACATAATACATAAAAATCATTTATATTAGTCATTTACTTTCCTTTCAAATTCAGTTTTATCATCTACAACATACCTATTTTTGAATAAAGACTTTTTCAATTAACCATCCAACCAAATCATATTTGTGTAATCTTGCTTTATTCGGGTTATCATGATGTACGTCATGGAATGCATCACCAAATGTTATTAACCCCAACCAAAAAACTGTTCTCGGTTTATAATCTTTGTGAGCCCAACTCAAGACAAGTGTTCCAAAGAAAAGCGTTAGGGCGGCAGGAAACAAATAAACATAAACTAGTGACATAGGATTGACTACTAGTAACACAATAGCTAATGTATATACAATTTTCATATAATGTTTATGCTGCCATTTGTAAAATTTATTACGTATTAAATCTGTTGCGTAACGACCTTCAACATCTACAAATGCGGTAAAGAATTGTACTCTCCAAAACCCTAAATGATCCGGACTATGTGGATCTTTTTCAGTATCAGCAAACTTGTGATGTTTACGATGAATTGCTATCCACGTGATAGCACTTCCTGTTAAACTAAATGTAGTTATAAATGCAAGTGTATATTCTAGCCATCTAGGACAAGGATAACTTCTATGAGTAAGCAATCTATGATATGTCATTATCATACCAAGACCGTTTAATACAAAATACATTAATAATGTAATAATCCATTGCCACCAAGTTGCATATAGTATCATAGGAATAATGCTTAGATACGCTATTATTTGCATTATAAAGATTTGTATTCTCATATTTTATTTTTGTCTCATATTGTTGGTTACGAAATTTACAGTGTGTTGCGTTAGTTCTGTATTTAGTACTATCATATACGATGACTCAAAACTACTATTAAATACATAATGCATTTTAGCTGTATCAGCAAAATATATAGAACCGTTGTTCCAATATTGTATTTGATTATCTATTATAAACGTAAGGCTAGGTGGATTCATATTTTTTAATGGAATTAGTAATCTAAAACTATCAATATTCATTCCTCTAAAATCTCGGTGTGGAGGAAAAAATCCGCCTGGATCAAGTCTTATAATATGACTTCGGAAAATATGATCTTTGATCGGATCGATACATTCAGCTAATTCAGGATAATCATATACAGGTGTATATGTTTTAAAATCGTGTTCTCCGTATGCAGTTTTGTTTTCTTTGTTATATTCAAAAAGACTATCTAGATCAGGTACGCCGTTGACTCTTCCGTCTAAACTAGTAATACTAAGTCCGTAACGATTAACATCCTTTCTTGGATTATATTTTACATACTCAAAATTATCTTCAGTCCACTGAACAAACTTTTTAGGATTATTTAGTTTGTGAGTTGTTTCATATGATGTGCCATATACCGTTAAATAATTATACAATAGCATTATATCTTCCTTTTAGGAATCTTAGAATCGGCGCTGCTTACACAACTTGTAGTAATACACGTTTGTGGCTCTTTAAACAAGGTAAAGCCTGTCTCGATGTTACCCAGTGGTGCATCGTGACACGAATAACTCCTTTTGACACTACCGTCAGGCTCCCGTATTATTATTCCGCTGTAACCGGCATTGCAGCGCCATCCTTCAAAATTGTTGAAATTAAAGGCATTAAAGCGTTCTGCTTGATCCATATAGTACTTTTTATCGTTAGAGTCTTTTAACTCTACTTGCATGTGCCATGGAACACTTTTGTCGTTTGACCCATGTGTCTCTGGCGGCAGTTCGAAACTTGGCCGTGGACGATCGTTCCATTGTCGCTTCGACTCAGTATATGCCATTTGCGGCATTCCGTTATACAATCGCTGTAACATCTCGTCTGTGTAACCGTCCACGACTCGTGAAGCCGTTGGGTCGCTTTGGGGCTTGAGTGTAACGTTGATGCCTTGTTCGTGGAAGAACAGTGCGTTGTCCCAGTCTTTTTCAAACCATTCTGGAACCATGACCATATTGATTGTAACTTGTACATCGTGTTCTTGACACAGTATTAACTTATCGGCAAAGTCCTGCATCTTCTCCATTGTATTTAAGTGTTCTGTATGTAAACTAGCTGTAATGCTTGCTCTATGAAACGGTTTTACTTTTTCAACATAGTCTTCAAACCATCGCATATTACGACTACAATTTGATGTCATGTGAACACTAGTATAATTAGTGTTACTAACATCATCAGCAAGATGTTTGAGAATGTCCAAGTAACCAGGGTGAAAAGTAGGCTCGCCGCCAGATAAACTAAAATGAAAGCTATTAAAACCGTTGCCACGTGCTTGCCTTTTTATTTCGTCGATTGTTTTGAAGCATAGATCAGTCGGTCTATGATCTTTTCTATCCGATCTTGCATAAGGCCAGCAGTAAGAACATTTGTAATTACAGAACCTACCAAGCAACCAGCTAACAGTAAATAGATCACGATACAATAAAGTACGCTGACCAACTGAGACAATGTCTTCAAAAGGAATTTTTGAAAAGTCATAGTTGCTCCACTTTAGATCTTCAGTCATGATTTATTATAACACTTATTTTAAAGTTTGTCAATATAATTTGTTTATATTATTTATTAAATGGTTTCATTTCCGTTTGCTTCGTCAAACTCTAGTACCTCTTTCTTTAGAGAACTTTTATTTTGATTATCTTTCATTTGCATAAATTCTGGTTGAATGCCCGGAGCATGGTAATTAAAAATAGATTTTGCAACCTTATCTTCTCGTGATTTTGGTACGCATAATCCACAACCGCAATGTGTCTTTGGACAACGTATTAATGGCACTGTGTTAGTATTAAATTGTGTTTCTAATTTATCACAATACTTATCAAACTCGCTAACTGTAGAAATTGGCCCTACCTTACCTTCTAAGTTAACTTGGCAAGTTTGATGATGCCATATCTTGTTAATTTCTTGGTGTATATACAAGAAGTACCAATTAATCATGCAACTCCATCCTTGAAAGTTATTGTTCTCAACAAAACTACTAGTAGTTCTTTCTCCGTTATCAAACCCTAAATCTAAGTTGCGGCCACCGCAACACGGTCTTCCGATAGATTGTCCTACTTCTTTTTTCTTTTCTGGTTGATTAGTTTCTGGTGTGCTAACTTTTTTAGGAGGATTACTAGCATAATACGCAGGCTCTGGTTCTTTAGCGTTTTTTGCTTTCCAGTAGTTTTTGAACCACTTGAGTTGAGTTTCTGTATATGTATGTACAGTCTTATTTTTAACTCCAGATTTTACATCACCTTGGTCGCCGATAACTCTCGGAGTATAATCAACTCCATTTTTATCGCACCAATGTGCAAGATACACACATTCATTAAAATAATCAATGTTCTCATGAAACATGATGTTTATTTTAAAATTATAGTTAGCATCTAACATGGTTTGCAGATTTTCTCTAACTTGCTTCTTCTGTGCTTCTGTGCCTTCACAATGATAACTAACTGTGGTAAAATCGGTGCTGCGCATAACAACTTCTAATTTACGTTTGCTATAAAATCCGTTAGTAGTTAGAGTACGTTTCCAATGCGGGTATGTTTCTTGCAGATATTCTAAAAATTTAAAAAACTCTGGATTCACAGTAGGTTCGCCGCCGGTAAAACTTGTAGAAATTCTAAATTTTTCATTACGTTTAGAATTATAAATTTCGCTGTATCTTTCTAAACTATCTGCTGTCTTTACCAGTTCGTCAAAACTTGCTAAATCGCTCCAGTTGTTTTTTCTGTGCGGTGGACAATAAGAACACGCAAAAGTACATCTACGTCCTAAGTCCCATATGACCATAAGTTGTTTTTCAGTTTTGTCGTCTATACTACATAATCCCATTTAACTACCCATTTTCTTTGCTTTGTCAATAGCCCATGTTCTTTCTAAACACCAAAAACATTCACTGCATTCAGGCACTATATCGCCTACATTATAATATTTATACGCATCTAGATATTGATTATCAACAAGTAAATTTTTTATTCCAAGTTCAATTGATTTTTTATATAGACTACTTGTATGTCCTTCGCAGCTACGGGTAGTGTCAAGTAAATATTCTATATCATATAAAAAATAATCAGCAATTACTTCTTCTTTTGTATGGTATATAAATGGTTGTATTTGTAAAGGATGTTCTGCAATATTTTCTCTACGATATACTAATTTTCTTTTTTGCAAATTAATGTCTGTCATAGTTCTATCAGGTGCAATATCTTTTATATCACTAAGAAAATTAGGATTTCGAGTAGTAGAACAATATAATGCATCTAAGTTATTTGTATATCCAACCCATAATGCATAACTAGAATTTTCTATTTTGTCTCCTGATTTTAATTCGTTGTCAATAGGAATAATATCTCCTATAACACTATACTCTATTTCTGTAGGAATATAATTTTCATGTTCTATAAATTTTATAGTAGCAAACATAGATTTTAATTTTTTAATCACGTCTAATCGTACATGTCTTTGCCAGGGCTTTACTTGCCAACCTCTTACATGACTTATGGTATGTACCGTAATATCTAATTTATTTTTTAATATATAATTACAAATATTATAACATAAAATAGCACTGTCGGCGCCGCCAGACATATTGATACCGATCTTTGACCATGCATTATTAAACGGTATCGGAACTGCGTTTGCTGTTTCAAAATAGTTAAATTCATCGCATTCTTTATAAATGTCTATTATATCTTGATTTAACATTTACTATCTTTCTATTCTATAATCATTTGCAAACACTGTAATGTTTTTAGACTTCATATTTCTTAAACTCTGGTAATACATCATAAAAATTTTGATCACGGCTTTGATCTAGTTGCTTAGTGTAATAATAGAACTTTGGAAGTTTATCAACCCAGTTCTCTGCATTCATATAATTTATTGCACCTTGTACCTTAGGAATATGTATATACTTAGATAATGTTTCTGTAACTTGTACCTTTAATTCCTGTGGTAATACTCTAATATTAAGTTCTTCTGGATGATTTAAAATGTTCAGATAAATTTTATGTCCAAAAGGTTCAGCCCAATCAAGGAACTCATGCAAACGTGTTATATTGTACATTTGTACTGTACAATGTATTTCGTTTACTACATTATCTAACTGTCTTACTTTTAAAAAGTTTTCTTCAACTTTATTCCAGTTACTAGGATAACGAATATATCTATCTAAGTCTCCTACAGCATCGATACTTACATTACATTTGATTGCTTTAAATTCTTTCCATTTTTCTAGTAGATAGTTTGGAATGTTTGTTAGATTAGTATTGTATTTTATTTTTACTTTTTTTGCACGACCCGAATCTATTATCTTATCAAGTATAAATTCATGTTCTTTGATAATAGTCGGCTCGCCGCCAGTTAGGTATACTTCTTCAATAGTAGGCAATATAGCATCAATATTATCTTCGAATTGCTGATAACGGTACCACGGATAAGTCTTGCCGCTAAGGCGTTGCATCTCGTCATCGGGCAATGGGTCATTAACCAAATGCCATTCGTCTAACCATTGATTACTAGCATAAGGGTTGCACATACGGCATTTGAGATTACACATATTTCCTAATCTAATATCTGCATATACTATGTTTAATTCTGGTGTTTCGGTATATTCTTTATCCTCAAGCCATCTATTCATCCATGCCTGCCGCAGGCTTTCTATGCCAGCATCTTCCTCTTTCCAGCACCTTGAACACATTTCCGGGCGTTCTCCGGCTAACATTTGTTTACGTAGATTTACATAATCCGGACTGTTCCAAACTTGTTCAAGCGGTACTTTTCCCATCTTATACGGTTTGCCAGTTTTAGGATCCTTGATAAAGTTTTTTCCCGGAGTACTGTTGCAACAGGGACGAAAGTTTCCACTTGCATTAGTAGCAATATGCATCCACGGAAGATTACAAAATGTTTCTGATGGTGGTAATATTTTACTCATTTGGTGTTATTCCAAGTTTACTAATTAACTCAGTTGCTAATAACTCATGTGTATATTCTTTATAGTGACCTTGGGGATATATATCTTTTTTCTTAGTTGGTTTACTATATTCGTCAAGCGATGTTGTATTAAAACGTAAATCTTTTAAAGAAACACCTGGCTTAAAAGTATTAGTGTCACTTACTAGGTCTATCATATGCACGTTAGGATACAGTGTTTTTATCATATGATATATTCCTGCATTTGCTGCACTCCAAAAGTAATCACACGGCCCGTCTAGTAACATCATTTTATGTAGTTGTTGCAGATGTTTCTGTTTGTGTGTTTTCATCCAGTTAAGATTTCGATTGCCATCCCATTTTTCTTCGTTAAACATAAATCTATAAATGTGTGTATAACCAACAAATACAATATCATTGTTCCAATCTATATGTTTTTCACGGACAACACTTAGCTCGTGTAATGCACGATCTGCGCCTGCGCCTCTTATTGCATGATTGCATAGTTCGTATCCTAATGACTCTGCAACTTTTCCTGCATATGACAAATGCTTTTCTTCTTGTAATAAGTCTGTAGTCTTGTACAACTCATCAAGTAAATCTGCCCAATCGTTTCTTACTTTACCAAGGTGTTGATCAGGCACATCCCAAATATGTGTAGTACCTGCATTTTCAATCATCCATTTATTAGGATCAACATACTTTGACACTCCTAGTTCTGTTCCCAGTGTATGACTACAACCAAACGCCCAAACTTTAGGCATAATAAATCTCCTGTAAATAATCAAATTCTGTATAGTAATCAAATAAGCATTTGTTATTGATTTTATCCTGTGCTCTCATCCATTTGACAAAAGTATGATCAAATTCTGCGTTTACAGGTTTGTCTAACCATTTTATTATTTTTTCTACACTCTGTGTTGCATGGTGTACTAGTCTGTTAGATGCATGTTGTTTTGTATACTCTAGTCCTATGTAGCAACGTTCTCTTATCAAGTCTTTAAGATTATCGGGCAGATTACAAATGTCCATTACTCCAGGGTACTGTACAAAACTTAGATGTAATCTACTATCAAGTTCTGTCCAAAACTTTAGTACTTTGTCTATTTTGACAGCGTTTAACACATTTACAGTACAAGTAGCATGTAAGTCTAGTTGTTTGTTTTCTATTTGAGTTGCCATCTGTGTTTTTATAGTGTTCCAATTTTCTACAAGTTTTTCTAAGTTGCCGCCTTCACGCAGGTATTCGTATGTGCTCGGATCTGAATCTACACTTACTCTACAAATAACTCTTTTATATAATGGCCAATGTTCTAATACGTTGTTTAGATAGTGCAAGTTTGTACTATATTCAAGTGTGATATTTTGTGCATATGGTTTTAACACTTCCAACATTTCATGATGCATCGGATGCATTAGTGGTTCGCCACCTGTTATACGTATCATATTTAAGTTAGGTGCGAAACTTTTAAGTTGCTGCATAGTATCTTCGGGCAACTGACTTATACTAAAATTTAAACCAGTTTTAGAAACATCTTTTGCAACTTCGTAAAATTCAGGATCTTTTTTCATTTGAGTTACCCATTGACTGCTAAACTTAGGGCTACAATGTCTACATTTCATATTACACAAGTTACCAAATCTAAATTCCATATCTCGCGGAAAAGGAGGATTTATTAAATCTTCTACATCTTTAAGTGACTGTACTTGCTCTGCATAATCTTCAAGGCAAGTTAACCTAGTACTTTTAATGCCTGCTTCTTCCATTTCCCAACAACTATTGCAGCCTTTAGGTTTTTTACCTGCGAGATGCTGTTGACGAAATTCTTGCCACTTGTCGCTATACCAAATATCTTCTAAATTTGTTTCTGTATAATTACCTAATTGCTCAACGCAACGCCAGCACGATGTTGCTGTTCCGTCAGGTTTGATATTCATATGTATAAATGGCATAATACACTGCATACTATAAATTATTTGCCTTAAAAATATCTGCCATTTCAGGAAATGTATCTTCAAATTTCACAGTCCGTTGGCTATCACATAATGTTAAAAATTCTTGCATCTCAGGAAGACGTTGACTCCAATCTTCGCTTTCCATAAAACTAAGAATACCATCTAACCGTTTTATACCATAGTCGGCACTACGCCATTGTTCGTAATCTACTTTGCCTTTGTGCCAACTTGGAATACCTAGCTCCCAG
>Ga0181400_1000541_pt1 | contig 16280 bp, 18 predicted proteins | sample 23SPOviralmetaG_FD_130129 | JGI IMG/M metagenome (GOLD analysis project Ga0181400, IMG submission 130129) | Marine viral communities from the oligotrophic San Pedro Time Series (SPOT) site, San Pedro Channel, CA, USA - 23 SPOT_SRF_2011-06-22 | ecosystem: Environmental > Aquatic > Marine > Strait...
AGCTCCAGCTCCAGCTCCAGCTCCAGCTCCAGCTCCAGCTCCAGCTCCAGCTCCAGCTCCAGCCCCAGCCCCAGCCCCAGCTCCAGAGAAGAAAGCTGCTGCACCAAAGAAAAAAGCCGCTACTAAAAAGACAACGGAATAAATACTAAAATCTAGGTTGAATGGGTATTTGTGGTTGTGGGACTTGAACTTTACGGTTTAAGAAATAAAAACCACTAGCGATTATTCCCAAAGTTAAAAAAAGATAGAATAAAGGGATTTTCTTCCTTTTTTCCTTTTCCATTTTTTCGATATCATTCTTATCGGGGAGTTTCTCAACATTTATATTGAGATCATCTATTTTTCCGATAAGTTTGTGCAAAGCTTCTAATATCTGAACTTCTCTATTTACCGGCTTTTCTTTTACGTCTATTGTTGTAATTTCTAAAGTCATGTACCATTCTGCATCGGGTTGTAATTTTACATAATCACCATTCCCTTGTAATTCGTATAATTCGAATTTAAGTTTTTGTATAGATATAGGGTTAAATAAAATTGTAGCTCTATTAAATCCTTTCCATTGTTTATCATGCATTTTATGATTTGAATTACCGTCAAATTGTCTTTCTAACGCCATACGATTTAGTATTAAACCTTTACGTTCATCAAGTATTTGTGCGGGTTTTGGTATATCTTCACATATTATATCGACGTATTTTGCACCATTACCTGTACCACCACTTGTTGTACCTACCTGTGTTAAATAGAAATCAACCACTTTGAAACCACACACTTTACTCATATCAGATATATGGGTATTGGATGTTAAGTTAAAATCTACAGAAAATGTATTATTTGTACCATTTACATAATTTGAATCTATTGATATATATTGTATTTTTTTAGGTAACTCCTGGAGTGAAACCATCTTGTATTTAGTATATAAAAAAATAAAACTAAATATAAACAGTTATATGTTTACTTTTTATTCGAGTGTATGTCAATTATTTAAATCAAAATCTAATAAGTCGTTACGTAGTAATCCTTCAATATATTCATTATCACAATCACATTTACATTCTGAAAATAAATATAATCACGATATGATGTTATCACCATCAAGTTCTATTAGTGATTTTTTAGCTACGAATGAAAACGGTGAAATGATTATAGTAGAGTATCCTAAATTTGATAAATCCTTTACACAATATCGCCCTAAGTCGAAAAAATATAAAAAAGAAAAATATCAATATTAACTAAATGAAATGGATTACATCCACTTACACACACACGACTACAAAATTGCTTTCTGTCAAGCGACAAATGAACTCTGTGAAGACGTTCAAAGGATTATATGGGAAAAATCTCAAAAATACGAATACGAAAACCTTGTGTGTCCAGGAGCCCCGGAAAAACAATCACGAAATACACGATTCTCAAAAGAAAGACTCGAAACTTTGGCCAGAAAATGGAAAAGAAAATGGGGTGAATAATAAACTTTATCAACGTATGAAAACATTAGCATACGAGGAGTTTTGTCACGAAGATTTTGAACGTGAAGAATATGATTCATATTCATTGGTTTTATATAGAACAATGTTAAATGAACTAGAATACGAAAGGCGTAATTTGAAATACATAAACCTTTTCGGTGAAAAATGGAGAAAAATGTCTAGAAAACAAGATAATTTTACACACGAAGATAGATTAACTGAAATACAAGTTCGTATATACGAATCAGTTAACAGATGTGAAGAGTTTTTAAATAAAGAACGTGAATTTAAAAGAAAATATTTTAACGATGAAAATATTAATATCGATATCACATATTAGATACTTAACGAATAAATTGTAATGTATATTAATTAATGTTAAATATAATAAACCCCGGTAGTAAAACACTTAGAATATCATGTCCCAAAAAACGAAAAGATGGTATAACCGAGTATGAAAATATAAAATCCAAAATAAAAAAATCAACTTTGAGATACGGTGCCGCAGTTTCGACGTATCATTTTATTTTTCATACACCCATAGATGGTATATCCGCGAGTCTGGGTACTATTGCTTCTTATGTTTATATAGATTCACTTTCATCGTACGTCGATAATATAGAAAAGTCGTTTGGTTTAAATAAAAGGTTATTAGTACCTACACTTCTTGCTTTAGGAGAATCGGTATGGAATTCGCGCGATTTACCCTTTGATTTTAATATGGGTGCGACACTTTTTGGGTTTTTTGTATATAAAATGGCTTTTTATCAGATTTTAGCAGAAGAAATTTTAATGAATAACGAAGACCTAAGTCGAATAGATGAAATGTAAAAATCAATTAAACAAATAAAAATAAATATTTTATAATGTCTCTTTATTATCAACTTTTGAAAAAACATACTAAACTCGAAGAAATTAAAGATATGAACGATGTCTTTTCGAATATTTTGAGTGGACGTGAACTTGAAATTGAAATTTGGGGACTTAAACCTAATGAAGACTTTCCATGGGAATCTGAAGATTCTAAAAAAAAATATCTGGGTTTTATTGGTTTAAGTAAAATGGGAGTTCGTGATGATATTCGAACTGTTGAATTTTATCATGAAAATAAAGGATGTGAAGAAGTCATGCTTCCATTTCTTGAAATACTTTTATCCAAATTAAACTCGAGTGATAAGGAAGTTAACATTCACGCTAAGCGTGTTATAATTATTCCTCGAAACATTTCAAATGACGACAGGGATTTGTGGACTTTGCATTTACAGAAATATTTCACAGACATTGAATCTGGTGAACGTTTTATTGATAAAAATAATATTAAAATGAAAAGTGTTGGTAACTGGGGAGAACTTCTCTATACCATGCCAAAAAACTAATATTGATCAATAAAATAAATATTATACACATTCAATCAATTAATCTTACTTAAACAAAACACACCATGTTGTTATATATACAATGAATAATCTTACACACGAACTTTTAAAAAACTCTACCACACTCGTTCAACTTACACATTTAAATAGTTTATGCACTAAATTAGTCGATAAAACGACAGACGTTTATGGACTTCGCGCCGAATTTGGATACCCAGAACATCTCATACCTTCTAACAATAAAAGGTTTCTCGCGTATATCGGTATTTCTAAGAGAAAACTCGAAACGTCTTATGGAGAATCCCATTTCATCACTTTTTTTCACGAACCAAAACTTCAATTTTACAGAACTCCTGTCGGTGTTTTAGAACACATGTATAACATTTACATGGAACAGAAAAACGACGAACTCATAGAAGATGGTTTTAGAGAAGGTGAAAATTTATCTGTTGAACTCTTTCCCGGGAAAATTGAATACAAAGATATTGGATATTGGAAAGGTGTATTCCAAGATGACTGGAACGTGTGTGATAAAATTTCTATGGATGATCTCATAGATGATTACGAATTAAAAAAATATATTGATTGGACTTTACTTTATAACATTTTACCCGAAAATATTGACGATGTTAAAGAATCGGAAAAAAAGTTGGATGATGAATTAGAATATGATGACGAGGATATTATTGATAGTGATGATGAAGAAACTGACGATGAAATTGAAGAAGGAGAAATTTTGAGTGATTCTGAAACCTAAGTGGATAAAATACTACTTTAAAATTTAATTAAATAAATGAGACCAAACTGTCCCTACGAGAACTGTTATTGCAGAGCTGGTAAGAACGGATTTTGTTTAAAACATAAGGAAATTGGAAAAGCTGTTGAAGCACTACTTTTATTGAAAAAAAGTAAATAATAAATGTCTACTACCAAGGATAAACATCCCGAACTTTACAAATTTTTGGGTCATTATACAAAAATTTGTAATGAACTTTCGTATTATAAATCAAAGTGTATGGAATTGGAAAAAGAAAAACATGATAAGTTAAAAAAAGAAAATAATAGTATACCTGTTCGTAAACGCGTTACTAAAGTTGTTAAGCAATGGGCTATAGATAAGAGATGTAAAGAACTTGGTTTAAAAAGTGTTACTAATTGGAAACAGTTGGTATGTCAAGACCCATGTGTTTCTAACGAATATGAATTTTATAAAAGTTATCTCGAAGAATATAATAATATGCTATTAAAAAAATAAATATAGATTGTAATAATGTCTACTACTAATACTAATTCACTTCATAAAATCATGACGCTTATAGACAATCATTCTGAAGAAATACCCGAAGGTGATTATTTAGATATGTGTAATACACTAAGAGACATATTTAGAAACAGGGAAACTCAAACTCGTAGAACTCGTACATTACCATCTAGTTTACGTATTAACCCGATGGATGTTATTTTTGAACGGTGTATGGTTCTCGTTAGAAAACGTAAAGAATATAAAAAACTCATTAATCTTACAAAACCTCGTATTAGAATAACTAACATTTTCAAGCGAGAAGCTATTCACGCATATTGTGATGCTTTAGAACTACCATTTTGTAATACTATAGAGGATTTAAATACATTAGGTTATCACCCACAGGATGATTTTTTTAAAGACTATTTAAATTTAACGAATTCTCATAGATTACGTCAAAGAGAAGAATATATACAACAACTCGATGAATACGAAAATGAAATTATTCGAATTAACAACTTCAATAACTCAGTTTATGATATGGTAGATATTTTTTACGACGTTAGTATAGATGGTGTTCCTCCACTCACATAAAATAAAATAAAATAAACCTAAGTCCAAATAATAACTTATAAAAAAATAAGTTATTAAAAATGGAAGAACTTACCAATTTAATGCGTTTGATTGATTTAAATTCAATGGTAATACCGGAAGGAAATTATCTTGAAATGTGTAATTCAATTAAAAAAGTACACGAGTCTATATCTCGCACTGATTCAAATAACGATTCAGAAACCGATGAAGATGAGGAATTTATATTACGAAATATCATGACTGATGATACAAGGGGAATACCTGTACCATTTTCGCCAATACGAACGGAACGGGGAAATAGATATAGATATTATGAAAATGCCGACCAAGAATTACAAAATGCCGATGCAGACGCACCTTCGAATCAAGGTGGTAACCATGACGACGATGTTCTCATGGCCGATGCTGATGAGTTGGACGATATGGTTACCATGTTATTACCAGAAATACAGGTCCCGAGAGAAATGTTGAACGATCAAGTGTTCATGAGAGACATGAGAAGACTTCAAATGGCTTCGCGTCAAGGTGACGAGGCTGAAATTCGAAGATTGGATATTCGTATTGATCAAATACAAAGACTTATTCGTAATACTAAACCGAGACAAAGAATTACAGCAAATGTTAGAACTATGGCTGTTAAAAAACGCGCGAGTGATATTGGTATTCGTTTATCGAGATATACCATTGGTAATCTTTTGGATAAGGGACACAATGTAGGCAATGAAAGAGAATTTTACAAAGCATACCTTGATGAGTATAATAAAGAGATTGAATATAAATTGAAAGATTTGAACGACGATTTATTTGAAACAATTCGAGATAAAGATTCTCTTTTAGAAGAAATGAACTTGTTTTTAGAGTAAATTTTATTTAAATATAATTTTACACCATTTTTCATTCATATTACCTAACGGCGAATATTCGAAAAGTAAATGTATTAACGCACCCGAGAGTATCAAAACACCCGTACCTTTATATACAAATCTCGTTACTCCCATAAAAATCAATTGTAACATTATACCTATAATAAGTGCTTCGAGAATAACAGTTGTTACTGGTCTGGTATTCATTTTATAATATACTTTTATTTTTTATTTTCAGGAGAGTGTACGTAAATAAATTATCTCATTCTATATAAAATGATAACACGTAGTGAATTGTTTATCATATTATGTATACTTTTGATCGTGTATATACTATACAAAAACCATTACGCTAAGGAAAAGTATACAATAGGTGATGTAACTTTTAAATGGAAAAATAAGGGATCTATTGAAGGTGTAGTGGATAAATGGATTCTCGGTTTTGGAGGTGATATACTTATAGACGATATGGAAATTACGAAAACAGATAGACCAGACTTGTTTAGAAATTTTACAAATAATCAGATACAAATCGTGAATGGGTATACGTTTACTAGTTACCCAAGTAATGGTTTAACTGTAAAACTTTATTATAATGAAAAAAACGATAATAACGTTCTTTTAACAAAAACAATTCCATTTGATCAATCCAAAATAGTTGCGGATAGAGGATTTTTTAATAAGAAAGAACGCGACGATTTGACTTTTCAACAACTGACTGAAGCAACTGTAAACACGTATAAACTCTACGAGTACGCTTTTGTTATGAATAAGCTTTCTTACAAAGGGGATCTAGAAATTCAATGGATAAAAGTCGATGGTAAATTACTGCTCAGTCAAAATAACAACGATGACATATATATAAAAATAGATAAACAACCAGGAAAGGATTTGGATAACATGTTTGTGGAGAATAACAGCTTCGCACAATGGATTAAGAAATCTCTAAATGCCGCCGATGGTGTGGGATTTGGTGATAGGGTATTTACCATTTCTAAAAAAAATAATAAAATCGAAAAAATCGAAATATCGTATTATAAACCTATATATGCACCAGGTTGGAAAATATTAGAAAATTCAAAAATAATGATTGAAGAATCGGAGAATAAAGGTAGCGGTAAAAATCCAAATTTCGTGCACACTTATAATATACCCAAAACTCCTATCACACTAGACGATACTGTTAGTGAGACCTGGTTTGAGTGGACGGGGAACGAGACGGATGAAGGTTATTTCGATGCGTCTGTAATGGAAAATAATTGGGTGAATGTTAACTACAAGACGGGCTTAGATGCCACATTGAAGGGTGCCACGATTCAAAAAGGAATAACACTCGAACAATGTCAAAGTCTATGTGAGAAGGAGGACGAGTGTAAATCTTTAGAATTTACAGAAGAATCTGGGGATTGGGAAACTTCTTGTGCTTTAGCCAAGGTTCGTCCTACAAAAGATAACACAACAACGACTGAATTCGAACGTAAGATATGGATCCGTCCTGATCCACCTGCTCCTCCACCTGGTCCTCCAGCGACCGACGCCGACGCCTCGCTCGACACTACATGGGAAATATATGAGGGAACGAAGTTTAGTGGGAATACAAATGCGGGGACATGGGCTGAAACTCTTTTAGGAAAATTTGAAAATGCAACGCTCAATAAATGTAAATACGAGTGTGAAACAAACCCCCAGTGTGAATCTTTTAATTATCATACTCAAGAACCGGATAACAGAAATAATTGTTACACGTTTTCAACTAAACCAATTCCCCATGGGCAGACAGCTAGTAATATTAAGGGTCCACACCCACATGACAGTTATTTAGACTGGGACATATATGAACAGACTTCTGATAAAATTGGTTCTGAATCAGGACTAGGACTTCCGGATAAAGTTTATATGAAAGGGTCGAATGGTTGGTGTGCTTGGGACAGTACCAAATTTAAATGTAATTCCACAGAGAAATGGAGGAAACAGTTTGGATTATTCGATAATGGCGATGGTACATATTCTTTTAAAGGGGGTCCATACTATAATTATTGTAAAGAGTCGGCGGGTAAAAATATTTATTGTAGTGATACAGAAATCACAGATGATTCAAAGTTTAAAATAATCAGCAATGACGATGGTACATATTCAATAAAATCAATAAAAAGTGACCGAGGATATTGTTCTGGTATCAATACCGGTAAAAATATTAAATGTATTAGTGATACTATTGGGGATTTGGAAAAGTTTAACTTTTATGATGCAGAAACTGGCCTAGTAGTTTCTTCCCCCGCTACTTCTTCAACTGCTACCGCTACTTCCACTCCTCCACCTCCTCCACAAGGAATTCCCACGGGTGAACAAGTTTATATGAAAGGGGGTAAAGGAAAATATTGTAAGCTTGAGACGGGAAATAAAGTTTATTGTAATAAAGATAATAAAATTGATTTTGATACAAGGTTTATTTTTAATAAGAATAATGATGGTACATATTCGTTTAAAGCTAATAATGGAAAATATTGTAGAGATTTAGCCAATTATATTGCATGTGATAAAACTAATATAGGGGATTGGGAAAAGTATAAAATTATTAATAATAGTGATGGTACATATTCACTTATGGGAAATGGAGGAAAAGGGCCGGCGGCAGATGGTGGGCTCAATTGGAAATATTGTACAGATAAACAGTACCAAATTAAGTGTAAAGAAGGTACTATAACGGATTTGGAAAAGTTTGAAATTGGAAAAGCATAATAATATGTCTTAAATAATTTTTATAAAAATTCAAACATTTTTAACGTGAAATGAATGGTAAACATGTTTGAAAAAATATATGATGGATATAATATACCTAGATGGGCGTCGAATACTTCAAAGTAGTTAAAATAAAATAAAAGGTTATAATAAAATTATGATCGGTTTGATAATAATTTGTTGTATGCTTACTTTTTTAGTAGGTGGAGGTTATTACTTTTTTACAAACCCAATTATTATTCCAAAAATAGAGATTAATTTTTTAATAAAAGAAATACACCCAGCAGAAAGACCAGGTGGTAGTGGTGGCGATGCAAAAGATGATTATACTCAACTTTCTAAAAATATAGACGTTGGTATACAGTGGCAAAACGATGAAAATGCATTTGGTAAATTCGAAGAAATAATAGCACGTCGATTTGTTGGTGGTGAAAAGAAGAAAGAAATTATTTTTAAGAAGAATGATTATCCAAAACTATTCAAAAAAAATAAAACGGGGTTACAAATTGTGTTTTATGGTAAGGATAATACGTACGATATTACGGGTGAAAATGAAGTCCATTTATACTATAAAAACGAGTTAGGTATAGAAGTACAATTAACGTCGAGTGATATGAAAAAAAATGAAATAAAGAAGGAAGATCTCGATCGATCACTTAAATTAGCAGATTCCGAAATATATACGTACGATACGACAGGTGGTGAAACAAAAACTTCAGCAGATTTTACAGGTAAGGGGTATCACATGTACATGTGTAGCATAGGTGATATATTAGATATGGTTACAAAAAATCTTGTTGATGTTAACCTCGAAATCGGCGGTGATAGAAAATTTTATATTGTACCTAACAAAGATTCAAATTCCAAGTTTAGTATTAAACTTCAAGATTCTTTATTTGGAACCGTTGATGATAATGGTACTATTGGTTTAGTTGATAAGTTAAGTTCGAATGTAATTATATTCGAAATGCTCGAAGGTTCGTTCGATAAAAGTAAACGATTTAAACCATCTGGTACAGACAATGAAGGTAAATTTTTGGTTTATAGTGGTGAAACTGATGGAAAGTTGATGTTTAAGAATATAAATGATATGAATGAACAGGAATATCAATCCATGGATATAATAGTGACTGAAGAAGATACATACACTGCAAACATGTGTATGGATACCTTGGCATCATCTCAGAATTCAGATGGTTCAGATAATTCCGAGTTGGCTAGTTCATCACAAGAATCGGCGTCCGAATCGGCATCATCATCAACGCAACCACTGACATCTTCGACTGTTTCGTTTACTGGTAGACCAGATGAGGGTACATACTATATTCAAAATGTAGGTAGTGATTTGTGGGGAGAATGGACAGCAGGTAATGGAATTCGTTTTAATAGGTCTGGTAAAGGATCTACAAATAGTTATAAATTTGAGGTCATTCATGATTCAGATCCTGACCAAATTAGACTAAAAAATAAAAGTACAGATAAGGAATGTACATATGATTGGACTTATGAATACACCGGATGTAGTATGAGTAACAATTTTGGAATGATATATAAAACGAGAAAGCTTAATGTGGACACTTATTTTATAGAAGTCAAAACCCAAGATGTTTGGAGAAAATGTCACCCTCATACGAGCGATAAATTCACATCGGCAAGACCATATGTATTAGGGTGCGCAACTGGTCTTAGTACATCTGGAATTGGAGAAACTGGTGAAACATCACAAATGTTTAAGTTTGTAACAATATAAATGTTGTGATAGTTCTCAATTTCCAAATTCACAAATTGACAAGAATTCTTGGTGTTTGAGTAACACTTAACAATTTCATAATTCAGGTAATTAAAATATAAATATACAATATAAAATGAGTGGAATGCTAATTTTTGTTTTAGTTCTCATAGCAGCACTGATTATAACACTTTATATGGTATATAAAAAAGGGGATTCTTCACCAGCACCTTCACCAACACCTTCATCAGGTGGTGGTGGTCCATCCATAAATGTTCAGGGTATAGAGCGAACACTCAACCCCGATAAAAAGGATGATGGGACGAGTCCATCAACGTCGGGGTATTCTATAAGAGAATATAGTAACGGTTCACCGGACGATTACGATTTAAATAAACTTAGTAAAAACGTAAGTATGACTTTACAATGGAAGAATAAGGGTGGTTTCGAGAACGTTGAAAAGATAATAGCTAAGTGGCACCATAGTACTACAAATAGTACTACAAGTGTAGCAAAAATGACAAAGGAATTTACAAAAAGTGATACCACCGTTACTAAATATTTTACTAATTTTACGGATAATACACTGACGTTAGTAGCCGATGGTTCGTTTAGTGCAGTCGGTACTAATATAATCCGCTTATACTACGTTCTTGCAGGTACATCGGGTGTTGAAGTAGAGTTAACACCTACGCAAACGGATTCAACCACTTTTGATGCATGGACTATAGGTATAACCGACCTTTCGGGAACCATTGGTATGGTAAAACCGTCGACGTATACATGGACACCATCTCGTGGGGGTATGGAAATTGAAAAGGATATGTTCACAAAACAATACCAAATGTGGCCGGTTGGTGGGTATAATGCCGCTATAAAACTTGAAGGTCAGTGGACACAATGGGAGAACACCAACAATTCTCACACGGTTTCCATGGTACCTGTTGACGGTGCTAATAATCAAGTAAAATTTATTTTATATAAACATAACGGTGAAAAAGTATCGGGATACGTGTATACAGATTCTAATGAAAACAATTGGCTTAAGAACGGATGGGACGCAGGAAGTAATTCCGACCAAACCCCTAGCATTTTTGAAATAATAGATGGTTCTAAGCCTGATCATTATAGATTTAAACAAAATATAGGCGGTGAAGATCACTTTTTGATTTTTGAAAAACCTGATACGGAAGTTAGTACATCAAATGATAAATTTAAAATGATGAAAATAGACGATATGGGAGATTCGTGTACATATAATAGCATGGATATATTCATGGCACCTATGTCTGACACCGATCGAACAGTAATTGATTCAACAATAGATGACAGACGGACAGCAGTGGCGGAATATTGTAGGCCACAATAACGAAACAACTAAAACTGACAGACGATACGAATCTACACAATGTTAAGGTTCAGGTAATTAAAATATAAATATACAATATAAAATGAGTGGTACGCTAATTTTTGTTTTAGTTCTCATAGCAGCACTGATTATAACACTTTATATGGTATATAAAAAAGGGGATTCTTCACCAGCCTCATCCCCAGCACCTACACCAAGTGGTCCAACTATAGATGTTCAGGGTATAGAGCGAACACTCAATCCCGATAAGAGTGATAACGGGACGAGTCCATCAACGTCGGGGTATGTTATAAGGGAATATAGTAACGGAACTGATAATTTTGATTATAACGAACTTACCAAAAACGTTGTTATAACCCTTAAATGGGATAACCAAGGTGGTTTTGATAATGTGACGAAGTTAAAAGCGGTGTGGCAGGTTAAGGGTGACGGAGATACTGATTACGTTCCAAGAATGACCAAAACCATGATAAAATCGGATGATCAAGATGCTTTTAAAGATTATTCGCGAGGTAATACTATATCATTTACGGGTAATACAGACTTAACTGTTGATGAAACAGAATTCAGTGCGGTTGGTGATAATATAGTTCACTTATATTATACTACGTCTACCGTTACAGATCAACAATTAACACCAGATGTGGATTCAGTTAATTATGCACCGTGGACTATAAATATTGGTGATCTTTCGGCAACGTTAGATATGGTTAATCCTAAAACGTATACTTACACACCTATTAAAAGTGATATTTCGTTAGGACAAAATCAACAAAATACTAATTATAAAATATATTCTAAACTTTTTAAGAATGATATATCGAACTTATTAATTTCAAATGTAATCGATACATCGTCAGATTCAAACGGTGCACGATCAGGTAATCCAGATGGGTATATTCGATTAATACCCGTTGTTGATACTAATGGAAGTGTTCAAAAAAGCAAAATTAAACTTGCTTATGTATCTAAAGATGAAACAGTTAAGAAAGGTGTTGGTGTTGCTGGACTGACACTTGGTATAAATTTACAAATAAGTCCAAGAGTAAACTTTGTCGACTTTTATGACGATGCCTCTAGAAATGATGCAACGGTCAATCCTTATATCGGAGTTACCGATAATATAGAAAATTCGTATATATTCAATATTGTTCCTGTTTATGAATCCGATAATACTACCGTCAAATACATTCGTTTTCAGGACTCGGTTAATACAGAGCGGTTTATGTGTGTGAGAAAAGTTAAGTACACTAGTAGTTCATTTGCTGGTAATAATAGCGGTAATAATAGCTATACCGCTCAAGTTTGTTTAAAGAAGGCGAGTGAATTATCGTTTTGTGAAAAGGAATCTATAGATTTCATAATGGTTGAGGGGGACGATGTACCAACATTCAAGTCTGATGCGCTTTCGATCACTAAGGCAGATTATATACCCAACGGTGAGTGTGAAGAATATGCACCAAATGATATGAAATATAGTTGGCGTTGTCAAAAATACACGAAAATTACACATACAAATGCCAATGGAGGTGCCCTTTCGAATGGTAAATATGAAAAACGTGAAGAAATAGTTCCTGTAATGGACTTGGATGGAAACGGTTTTACTTGTAATAATGAGATACAAGAATAGGTTTCGGGTTGTGGTTCACTAAATAATAATTATGGGTATAATTAATTAAAATTTAAAAATGTAAATGTATACTATATAAGATGAGTAGTACTAATAAATATGTCTTTTACGGACTTCTTATTATAACACTGATTGTAACACTTTATATAGTATATAAAAGGTACGATGAATTATCACCTTCGTCTTCACCTTCACCTTCCGGTGGTACACCAACACCAGGTGGTGGTGGACCAGTTATAAATGTTCAGGGTATTAAAAGAACACTCAACCCCGATAAGAGTGATAATGGAACGAGTACGTCTGGGTACGCTATAAGGGAATATAGTAATGGAAACTACGATTATAATGAACTTAGTAAAAACGTGAACGTTTCGATTGTATGGGACAATAAAGCTGGTTTTGAAAGTATAGATAAAATCATTGCAAAATGGTCAGTTAGACCTGACGAAAACAGTTCTTATGAAGTTAAAATGACAAAAGAGGTATCTAGAGATAATCAAATGGCGGCTTATACGTCGTATTCAATTGATAATAAGGTTACTTTTACGGGTGATGGAAATTTTAGTGCCATTGGTGATAACATAGTTGATTTATACTATACGTTGGAAGAGAACGGTGAAGAAGTTAAATTAACACCAGAAATAGGCGATGGGTTTGAAGCGTGGAATATACAAACGAGCGATCTTTCTGCGACTTTGGATTCAACAACACCTTTGAGTTATACGTATAAACCAGGTACATTCGAAGGGGAATCGGATATTGTAGCCGATTACGGTGTTAATTATTTTCACCTTTTTTCGAATTCTGTAAGAAAAGATGTTATTGAAGAAATTTACAATAGTACTAGTAGAAATGACGTTGACAATTACGTTAGATTAATTCCATCGGGTGGTAGTACTAATATAATTAGATTTAAAAATCAAGCTATATATAACAGTGATAAGGCCGTTAAACATTTAAAAATTAACACGACTACAAACGAACTTGAATTGGATAGTACCCAATTAGGTACAGATGCGACTGGAAATCACGAGTTTATAATTTATAAGGGTTCAAATAATAAAGATGACTTTTTAATTGGTTTGGATAACACTGATTATGAAGGTTGGTATTTGTATTACGATAAAACTGATTTAAAATTTAAAATGGGTGATTTTTCTAATAAAACAATTAAAAGTAATGAAAAAACCGTTTGTGAATATCAATCAATATTTTTCAAACTTGTGAAACCGACAGAGAGTTCAGAATCAACTGATTGTGTAGATACTGCTTGGGATGCACCCAATAAAATAGATGACACTGTATCAACAACAACAACACCACCACTATCAACTGGTGGTGGGAAGCAAGGTAAACCCACACTTGTCGCCACCCCTGTCATCAACTCAAAAACGGTGAACGGTCAACAATATACAAATCTTCAAGCGTGTTATGATGATGCCGTTAAAAATACTCCAACAGGTACTTCAGATTATCGTAAATATGCTTGTTGTAATAAGTTCAGTGGGGATGTTGCAGATGGATGGTGTGGCTCTAATAATTAATGACGATTAAAATTTAACTTAAAGAATACCTAAGTCAAACTATTTAAAAATAAAAACCAAAAAATAATTAAGGAATAAAAATGTCTGAATCTATTGAAAATATTTTACTTAGTCTCGTTCGAGATACTAATAAAGTTATTTCTAGTAACAATGATAAAATGACGAGTATGTCACTAATAATTGAACAGTTAACCGAAAAGGTTGAAATACTCACTGAATCAAATAAAATTCTAACGGATAAAATAGAATCAATGAGTAGTAAACCTAAACCTAAAAATATTGAACCTCGAGTTCAGTGTACGTTTATGACGAAGAAGGGTAATCAGTGTAAGAAATATTGTATCGAGGGGTGTAATACATGCAAACAACACGCCAACATGTCTAATGAAAAATCATCTATAGATACAGATACTGTATGTCCACCATGTATTGAGCCTCAATCTTCGGAGAATATAGAAACGAATAATGACGGTGGTAAAGTTATTCCAAAACCTATCGTTCGTAAAAAACGACCAGTTGTTAAAAAGAAAAAGGATCCTCCCCCAAAGCATAATCATGCACCCGGTGAGATACCAAAGGACCCATGTTCACTATGTATTTCACACGGTGATGTTTTGGATCCTGATATGCCCGATGCAAAGTTTAAAGGTGCACCCATTGCTGAGATGAGTTTGGAAGAACGACTACGTCTTGCTATTGAAGAAGATGAGGCTTCGAGTAATACTAATACGGTAGTGACCGAACCAGATAAAAATAATAATACAACATCTTGGGCAGATATGTGTGAAGATGAAGAAATAAACTAATAAAACAAAAAAACGAGTAAAAAGAAATAAGTTTTAATAATATATAATATAAACAATGACATCAAACAATCCTATACGAAAAACGATGTCTCTTATAGATGAAAATAAAGAATGTTTACCCGAGGGTGTATATTTAGAGATATGTGAAAGTCTTAAGAAACTGTATTTAATGGGTAATGATGTCGCACGTGATAGTTATTTACTCGATTTAACAAACGAATATTATTCCTTGTTGGAAGATAACGAGGCTTTACGCCACGAAATAGTCGAACAAAAACGCGAACTTTTACGTGCGAATGTATCGCGTTTTGAACGAGTTTCTAGACCCGCCCTTATTCAACCACGTGGTATGATTGAATCTTTACTTTTTAATACACATTCACCGTCTATGAGTGGTATATCTTTACAACCCCGAGATACTCATATACCACATACAAATTCCATGGATCACGATTCACACGAAATTATACCATCTCCTACATCTGCTTTTAATCGAACGTCAAATCCTACGCGTATTGGTAGAAGGTAATTGTAAATATAAAAAAATATTAGAGTATGATAAGAAGAATGGTTAATAGTAATAAAACACCTAGAACTAAAAAGATAAATACTATAGAAAATCAAATAAGTAAAATTATTAACGAATTAAATAAATTGAGGGAACGTGAAGGTCAACTCCGAACGGAACTTATACAGATACAGAAACAAAGACGTAAACTTGAAAATAAAAAGAGTCTTTTACAATCAGTAGAAAAAAATATTATATACCCGGGACGAAAACGTAAATTACCAAATATTACCCCGAGAAAATTATAAAATTAAAAACGTTTTTATACACGATTTAAGCATTGTATATAAAAATGAAAATATACCATGATATTATTAAAATATATTTATATATTATATAATTAATTA
>Ga0181400_1000542_pt1 | contig 16279 bp, 25 predicted proteins | sample 23SPOviralmetaG_FD_130129 | JGI IMG/M metagenome (GOLD analysis project Ga0181400, IMG submission 130129) | Marine viral communities from the oligotrophic San Pedro Time Series (SPOT) site, San Pedro Channel, CA, USA - 23 SPOT_SRF_2011-06-22 | ecosystem: Environmental > Aquatic > Marine > Strait...
CCACCAGTAGTCTTACGCATAGCAATGAACTCCTCCACCTCTGGGTGGCTGATGTCCATGTACGCTGCATAAGATCCCCTACGGGTGATACCTTGATTGAAGGCCAGCATCTGACTATCAACTACGTGCATGAAAGGGATGCTACCAGTAGACTGACTGCCGTTAGCAGTAGAAACGCCGTTGCTTCTAACATCACCCCAATATCCACCCAAGCCTCCACCTCCACTTGCCAGCCATATGTTCTCATCATAATGATCAGATAGGCCGCGCCTTGAATCAGGAACATAATTAAGAAAACAGCTAATAGGGAGGCCACGTGTGGTTCCCCCGTTGCTAAGTATAGGAGTGCTAAAGCCGAACCAACTCTTACTTGCGTAGTTGTAAAGTCGCTGTGCAAGATCATAGTCAGTAAGTCCCTGATACGTTGCACCATAGACGGACGCTCTGGCGAAGGCTTCTTGGGCATGTGTCTCATCTCCCCAAAAGTAGCGGTCTTTTAAAGTTTCTAAAGAAAAATTATTAAGGGTTTCTTCCCGATCATAATCAATCTGAATCCCTAAATAATCCTGTATGCCAATCTTTGATGTCATCCAAATCATCCTTCTCTGTTAATTGAGCTTGCCTGTAGCCCTTAGTTCTTGCTTTGTTTTGTTTCTTATTCTTTACTTTGTTTCTTTTATGAAACATTTCAGTCCTTTCTGCTTTCCTATCCCAACTTGTCACCCGGATGCTCCAACATGTAACGAATCAAACGCTCTTCATACCAACGCGCCTTACGCAAGTCTTCTATGGGCTTACCTTTGTAGCGACAACGCCAGTTATATTTAAGTGCGTTTCCTCGTAAATAACCAATGTATTCGTCGTGTGTCAGCATTCCTTTGATTGCGTCTATACACTCCATACCCCCGTTATTGTAATGTTCTGGTCTGTTAACATTATCAAACTTAGTGCTGTTATCAGGTATGTTTTCACCAAACACAGGGTGATGATTAGGTTCGTTGTCATCATAAACATAATTCCAAGTATCAGCTACAGGTGTTGCAGGTTTTTTTCTAAGTGCATTCCACTCTTCTGGTGTTGCGTCATCAATAGTCTTCATTGCATCTCCAAGTTAATCTTATCATTACGTTTCTTAAACTCTTCAGTATCTCTAGCAGACTTGTCAATCCAACTGTCAGGGATACTGTCCTCACTAAACCATCTGAAGCCATTCGCTGTAGCCCACTCACCATGTGATCTTTTAGTACCATCTTTACGGCGCTTGGCTCCCGGCATAGGGGCTGACGGGTTAGCAAACAAGAACACCAGTTCAGTATTCGTAGGTAATATCTTCTTTACCCAGACATACTTATTGTATTCTTGAAAGTCCCAGAACCTGCCTTTAGATTCAAGTAGGATCTTCTTCTTGCCAATCTTTCTAACAAAGTCAGGCTCGTACTTATGCTCAATAACATATGATACATAGTCTGTATGATGCTCCCAGTCTTTTAAGATTGACTCATGTAACACCATCTCCCAGATAGAGTCGTACTTGTTACCGTCTTTCTTCACAAGCTTTGGGCGGGGTACTCTAGGTTTACGCCAGCCGCTAGTAGCTTTTTTCTTGGTGCTAATGGGACACCCCACGGCTCTTTGTATATTCTTCTAGGTCAATCATAGTAATACTTTCTACTTCTTTACCAAGCTTCATCAGCTTCTTGATACACTGGCGCACCCACTTAGGAGTATAGAAACTCAATCTTAGAGTCTTGCCTATAAAAAAATAATTAGTATCAGGCAATAGCTGATGAATATTTGATGGGGTTATCTGCTCTTGTTCTTCTTCAGAAACTAAAGTCTTTAGCCACTCAACAAGAATAAGATCTGTCTGCCTGCTTATCTTCTTACAGTCCTTACTGTTCATACTACTTCCTCTACTCTAGGCACAGACACAACTTTAGTAAAGTACTTTAAGCCATTTGAGTATCTAAATGCTCTAAGACCTTCACCACCGTTAGAATCTGCCCAGCAATCATGTTTAAACGGGCAATAGTTACACGAAGCAGCGAGCCTCATGTTACCTTTTTTGCCTTCGGGTATATCAGTATAGCAACGATCTGGAGGGTTGTCAATAGAGAGGGCTGTTTTTAGTTCTTTTATTCTTGTACTAATGTTGGGCTTGGATAAATCTCCGGGCCTCAGTAGTGCAAGCTCACCTGACTCCTTGTTAATAGCCAAGAAACCACCATCAGATGTACCCTCTGCTGCCTCGTAGCCGCTCAACTGGGCCATGTAACCAAAGGGATCGTCCACTGCCAGCGTACCTTCAGAGAACTTCTTGAAAGCAAAGTTAGAAGCAGTCTTAATATCAACTACCTCACCATCAATCTTACAGTCCATGTGACCCTTGATACCGTCTACCTCTACTTCTTTCTGCTCATCAGTGACAGTATGTCCTGAGAGTTTAACAAGTAGGAGAAGTACTTCTTCAAGTAGATGGCCGTATAAGAACTTAATGTGTGTATGAGCCTTCATAGTAGACGGTTCATCAAGATCTCTACGGGATTCATACCATAGCTGACGGGCAGGCTTACCAATGTTACTCATACGTAATCCCTTGGACTGCTTGTGTGGCTGTGACCAGTGGGCCAAGGCACCCTTCATACGCTCGCCAAAGTCATAGATCATATCATCGGTTATATCAAGTTCTTTGCCCTCTGACAGGGCATCCAAAGCTCCATAGATATCATCTACAAGGTTGTCTAGGTCTTTAGAAGAGTTCAAGTTGTTCTCCAGTATAAAATAAATCATCAAGTTCAGTAACAGCTACACTAGATCCCATGTAGAACCACTCACCTCTACGTCCACGTCCCTCAATTGTTAAAGCCTTATGAGCTTTAGCCTCAGCTTCGCGCCTGTTAGGAACCTTGTAAGATTTTACAAGTTTATAATCTCTATAAGGTGAGGATGTCTGATATTGCTTTAGCCTATCCAAAGAATCTACAGCCATACCAACCTTGACCCAACCCGGAAAGGCAGGGTTATGTATAATATATACCTCACCTTCTTTAGACCTTTCATAGTTTTCTAAGGAACTGAACGCCGCATCAGTGAAGCCCTTATAGTTTCCGGGTTTATGTAGAGGATGTTCTTTAGATATGTACTTACCATCGACAAACATGCGTGTTTTGTTTTTCTTTTCATGGGCCTCTACGGAACGTCTCCCGTCCTTCTGTCCCATGTACCACCACTTACCGTCTTCAAACTTTATGTTTTTAGTGGGTCGCTGACCAATCGCTTCCGACATTGTACTCTCCATCTAGTGGACATTTTAAATTAAAATGAATACCTGCTTCCCTTATAGCATCAACACCAAGGTTGCCTACAGTGTCAGCACTCATCTCTTCAACCTCTAACTGCCATTCATCGTGTATGTTACACACAAACTTGGCATCAAGTCCAGCTATTTTCTCATTGAGAATAACTAAAGCTTTCTTCATTACGATAGCACCGGCACCCTGTAACAGCGTGTTGAGGGCTGAGTGTTCTGAACGTACAAATAACTTACGTCCGTCTAAACCTTTGAGGTGCCCTCTTGCTGAAGCTCTTGCAACTTTATTTTTGAGATTTGTAAATGATGGAAGATTATCGAAGAAAGATTTTCTAAGTTTTGAACCAGCGTCTCTGCCTCCTCCAGCCACGCTTCCAAGCTTTTCATCTCCTGCTCCGTACAGCAGTGCATAGATGAATGTTTTCGCCTGATTTCTAGATTCAAGTCCTGCAAGGTGCTGGTTAGCTGTGTGTACGTCTCCGTTGACAATTTCATTTGTGTACTCCTCGTCTTCCATATAGTGTGCAAGCATACGTAACTCAAGTCCACTGGCATCAATACCCACCAGCTTGTACCCTTTAGGTACAGTCCATACCTCTCTGCACTCCTTACCATAAGGTGAGTTAGAGCTAGGTACTTGTGCCATGTTAGGCTCACGGTGAGTCATACGGCCTGTGATGGTTCCGTTAGGTATCACATAACCGTGTACTCTACCGTCATCTTCTAGTGCTTTTAACCACGATTTAATCTGAGCCTCACGCTTCTGGTGCATTAGATAATCTTTTATCAGTTCTGCTTGTGGTATGTCGTTTATAAGAGACAATGTTTTCTCATTAACGATTGGTCTGCCGTTCACAGTAAACTCTGTAGGCTTCCATCCAAACTCAATCAGGTACTCACCTATCTGCTTTCTTGAGCTAATGTTGAAGTCCATTATGCTCTGCCTGCTGGTACTGAAGTTGGCGGGTTGACTTAGATACTCGTACTCTTCTTCAGTAAGGCGCACACCTTTACCGCTAGGAGTATCCCAAGAACCCATCTTTGATGTCTCACCCTTACCTGTCTCACGACGATATATAAGACGCTCATCTATCTTAGGCTTGAATACCTCACCTACTTGCTCCTCAAGCTTAGTCATGTTCTCACGCATAAGAGCCAGTAACATACTTGCTTTATACTCATCAAAGTAAAAGCCGTTATGTTCCTGATCCTTCATGATAGAGGCCACTTCAGTCTCTAGCTCTATTGAGTCAGGGGAGAAGCCAACACCTTCTTTCTGCAAAGCCTTATAAACCTTGACGTTGACTCCAACATCACGCTCACAGTACTCAAGCATCTCAGGTGTATAACAATCAAACTGATCAAACTCAATCTTAGCCAAGCCTAGCTTGCCTCCCCATACCGCAAGGCTGTGACCACCTTCACGTACAGGATTAAATAATCTAGACAACACCAAGGTATCTATGATCTGCTGATTGCCAAGCTTGAAAGACGTGAGCTTTTCTAGGGCAGGTATATCAAAACCAATGATGTTATGTCCTGCCAGTTGCTCTGCTTTGTTTAGTAACTTAACTCCTTCTTCTATCTCATCAGGCCCGTAGCTCCAGACCTCACCAGTGTTTACTTCTTGAGCAACAAGACACCATATCTTTGTGTACTCAAGTCCGTCAGTCTCTATGTCAAATAATAGCTTCATTCAAACGCCAGCGTATCTTCTTGTTCAGGATTAAAGTCAATGTCTGAGTCATCAACTTCATGGAGCCTACCAGTATCCTTATCGTATTGCAAGTAGGTAGCGATGCCGACATCCCCTGTGTACCTAGACTTCAGGATACGAACACGGGTGGTGGATGCCACAATAGGATCATCAGCCTGCTGGTTACGCTCAAGAGTTATGACACAGTCCGACAACTGAGCGATAGATTGACTACCTCTAAGGTGGCTAAGGTCTGTCTCAGCACCCTTCTCATGTCCCTTATTGCCATCAATACGACGAAGGTGTGACACAAGAATAAGACCAGCGCCTGTCTCTTCAGCAAGGCTGCGAAGGCGTGTCATGATAGAGTCAATAGAACGACGTTCATCGCCCTCCAATGTGGCGGATACCATCATGTGCAGGTGATCAATTACAACCCACTTACATTCACAACCAACGATCATGTAGCGTAGCTTAGAAAAGATACCATCAATATCATTGGAACCGAAGTGAGCGTGTATCCACACCCTGTCGTTGTTGTCGTTATCAATGAACAGATCATCAAACAGAATGTTTAGTTCATCTACTGAGTGTTCCTCCCGTACACGATCAATGTGTAACTTAGCATTAGCTTCGATAGAAAGGATACCATCCACAGTACGTGTCCAGTCCTCTTCAAGAGCAACGATACCGATATTGTCATCAGTCTCTTTGATAAGCCAGTGTTCTAATTCGCGTGTGACGCTGGACTTACCAAGCCCTGTACCACCTGCAAGTAGCACAAGCTCACCCTGACGTAAGCCTTCTAGCTTCTTGTTTAAACCTTCCCAAGGATATGGGATAGCCTTCTTCTTAACACGGTTGTGGAACTTGTCTTTGTTCTGACTTACATTGAGTACACCGCTGGGTGTGTAGGTCTTAGCGTTCCACCACGCAGCAACATAGGAGCCATGCTGGTTCTTACGCAGCATATCATTGGCATCCTTGAAGCCGTCAGGCATGACCATGATCTTAGCCTTGTTAGGCTTCAACAGTCTTGCTACTTTCTTTGCTGCTTCCTGTCCGGGTTTGTCAGCATCAAAGCAGATGATGATGTTGTCGAACCTTTCGAGGAATTCTATCTGATTCTTTACATCTTTCTCTGCACCCTGTGCGCCATTCTTAATAGATACTACAGGCCACTTAGATCCTAGCAACTCATAGGCTGCCATCGCATCGCACTCACCCTCAACTAGGGTAACGTACTTACCACCCTTGTCGCCTACTAACTGCTGTCCGAACAAACCACAGTCTGATATAGGGCCGGTAGCAATGAAGCCTTTACCATCCACGATGCGTGTCTTGTACGCCACCTCCTCCGACCCGTTGTAGTACGGATAGAAGTGTCGTGTTATGTCACCATTAGAATTAACAGTGGACTTAACGCCGTATCTCTTTGCAGTAGCCTCACTAATCCCACGGTCACGCAGGTTGTTGAAGTTTCCTTCACTGATTACGACATTATCTTTTACCAATCTAGGGGTTGGTTCCATATCTCCCTCTTTGAAGTTTCTAATATAATCACCACATGAAAAACATTTTGCACTGCCGTCTTCGTTAAGACCAAGACATTCTCTGTGTCCACAAGTGGGGCAGTCTAGATGTGTCTCTACAAAAGCCATTATGCCTCCAGAAAAAGAAGGGGCCTTTCAGCCCCTCTTAGTTTAGTCCATCCCTTCAAGCTCTTCCTGATCAGGCTCGTTGAATACCCCCTCCAATTCCTTGGAGAAGGTTATCTCTGCTGCCTGTAGAACAGCTAGCCGGGTCTGCAAACCCGCAGACTCTTCACGTACTGAGCGTATAAGACCTACAAGGGCCTGACCACGTTCAGAAAGATCAGCGACATTGTATTCCTTGTCCTCAAAGGTCACGGTGTTTGTAGTCTCTTCAGTCATATTACCTCCTCTAAAATGCTAAAGCTGATTCACCAGATGCACCCTGCCCATACTCGACAAGCTCAATGATCTGTACGTTCTCAAGGATGGCACGTTTGTACTGCTTGTTAGGCCCGTACACGGCTGCTCGCCACTGCACTGCTACCTTTGAGCCGTTACCAATCTGCACATCAATCTCATTCTTCTCAAGGTCTACCAGTCTAGGTGCAGGATTCTTCTCACCCTTACCGTTCACTTCCCACTGATAGAAATGAATCACGGGATCTTCCGTGTACTTAGAACGACCAGCCGCCTTGACACCGACGTTGAAGCCAGCAGCAACGAACTGATTATATACCTCATCAGATACCGCTAGGTTAATCTCATACCCGTTACGGTCACCACTGAAGTTAGGGACAGGAACTTTCACATGTGGATAAAAGGCTTCGCCAGTTAACACTTGTGGGATACCATCAATCATACGCATAGGTTTTCTCCTTTGTTAGCGTCATTATAAATTAACATCACTTGGATGCGTTGTCAATAAAAAATTCAGAGACTTGCTCTTCTATAGATCCGTCGATGCCCTCCTCTATTGTCAGGCAATGCCTGTCCTTACCGTAAGTTATATGGTAACTAGACTTATTCTCATATAACAATCCAATAAGATGAGAGGCCGTGAAAGCCTTGTACTCATCAGTAGTAATATCAAATAAAATTACCAACCTCCTAGTTCGTCTATGAATTCAGAAAACAATACTGTTAGATCATCGTCACGTATTCTCCAAGATCCTACCTCTTGGCAACGCTCTTCAACAAATCCAATAAACCTTAGTTTAATTCTTTCAGAAGGTAAAGGTGCGCCCAGTCTCATAGCAAACAACTGACACCACCAATCGTCTAACTCTGAACAAAACTCCATTCTAGTATCTGTAGAACTCATTTTTATATCTCCTTTAAAACCTTGAAAGGGATTGTACAGCTAGTCAAGAACGGTGTCAAGAGAATTTTTGATACTCCTGATTCTGTACCTCAAGGTAGATAGCAACGAACCCTATGCAGAAGTCATCACCATGTTTAAGACACAGCCGTAAGGCATCCTCGCGTACAACAGGTGTTACAATCCCAGTCTCAAAGTAACACTCACTGAACCCAAGGATGTGGTTACACATATCAATTATATTCTTCATGTAGATTACACCTGCGTGCGGTTGATTTGACTGATGAATAAGATATACCTAAAAGATTAGATATCTCTAAAGGGGCATGACCTTTCCGCAACAACTTCACAGTCTCTATGACGTGTGGTCTAGGCTGACGGCTACATTGCAAAGGCCAGTTACGCTCAGGGTAAAACTCATCAAGGTACTCTTGACCACGAACAGCCCTGTAAAATAAATCACTCATACTTAACTCCTCGGAAACGCATATCAATAACCTTTGGTTTGTAATTAAAATAATATTCAGTGTACCCAGCCAGTGAAGTCTCACGCTTGCACTCATCAGGCATACACTGAGGTGGTGGTGTATGATCTTTCCACCCTAGCTCAGGACTGGATAGGGCTGTAGGAGGGTGTCTAAGAGGCTCTCGGCACTTTTCCCACGTAAGATGTACCTTACCATACCTATCGGTATACTCCTCTGAGAGGGCCTCAAAATGCCTGTAAAGCCACCTATAATTAGGCGCACTATCCCTTACCCAAACGGTACTGGGGTGATTCTTGTGAGCCAATTTGTAAGGTACATTACCATCACCCTCAATGTGATGAGCAGCACAGAGCATTTGTGCAGATTCTAAAACCATCTTGACCACATGCTTATCGCACTGCATTTGTGCAGCCTTTACAGGGCATGGGTCTATGTAGAATATATTCATTTAATTCCTTAACGTTACGGGTATACGGAGAGGGCTGTACTTATTAATTAAAAAGCATTGAGTTGTGTACATCCATCAAAGCTTTCCTGTAAGTTTTAAGTAGTTTTTGTTGAGGACTTACATGCCGGTGCGGTTCGGTAAGTGTGATCTCATCATCTATCAAACTCACACGCTCAAGTAACACGTTTCTAACCTCAGAAGAAACAAGCTCACGCAAGTTACTTTTAAAAGTATCAACACTACCATTAAGAATTAGAGCCTCTCGGCTATCAGAGTGAATCACAAAGTGATCGACAAATATATCTATATTATCCATCTTCTTCACCTTCTTCAAAAAGAGTAACACTTATAGCCCAAGAAAAACCTTCAGGCTCGTATCCCATAGCAACTAGTTCAGCGTGAATACACTCACTGATGTACTCACTGTCCTGATTGTCATGGAATCCACCAATTAAAATATCTTTACTAACCATAGTCATCTTCCATTACCGGGGGTTTTATTAAGTGAGCAGTTTAAACACATGCTCAGGTGCCGGAGGGTTAGGCTGCAATCGGGAAAGCCTTAGTGATAATCTCTTGCACCTTCTCGGACTTCTTGAGTTGTGCAACGGGAATATCAACAGCATTCTTACGCCGTCTACCGACATGATGCGAAGACCAGTCAGTCATTACATTGTAAACTGACCAGTAATTCTCACCCAACTTACGGCTGTAATGCTCTTGGTACTTTGTCCACATGTACATCAGACCATCGTTGGCATTGACTTTACCGTACATGATTATCTCAGGGATACGCTCACCATCGTGTAGCATCTGCAAAGCAATCTTAGAACCCGCAGCCTCTGCGATGTGCTTGAATGCCTCACGATCACTACACTCACGCTTGACCCACTCAGCCCAGATATTATTCTGCTGATCCATGATACCTAAGATACCATTAAGCAGACGGGCACCATGCTCCACGTTCAGGGCATTTGTATGACGAGCCTTGTAGATGGTAGCGGCACCACCAACAAAGACCTGTGAGTTGGTACATGCAGACTGCAACACACCAGCGGAGCCTTGGTAAGACCAGACCCCATTGAATGAGTTGATGTGTAGCATGGTCATGCAGGCCGTATCACCATCAGGTGTCTCAATGATATGCTCAGGCAGGGTATGCTTTACAAAACACATAGCACCATCGGAGCCTACCTGTATATCCTCTCGGACATCGGCAAGGTTTAGACTGCTACGCTCCAAGATGTTACGGCTTGTGTCGATCATCTTGGTATGCTGAACAGCATTGTAACGCTTGCCGTGGATGGCTAACTGCTGGCCCGTATCCTCACGGTAGTACATGTCCTTACCATCTACCTTGTGAGTCCTTCCAAAGGTATCTGAGTAGGTCATAGGGGCTTTGAGGACTTTGAAATCCGCACCGCCATAGCCTGAGTCACGTAGCATATCTACGCCTGAGTTGTTTTGAAACAGTGATATTACCGACATTATGAAATCTCCAAGTTTAAGTCTTTATCTTTGTCATGGAAAAGCGTTACCTCTTCCTGAACAAAACCATGATCCCAGTTGAGCAGATGCAGAACGTCGTAAACCTGCCGGAATCCGATGCCTACCTCTTCAGCGATAGCCTCGGCGCTTTCCCGAGATATCTCAACGGTGGGACATTTAGTGACTACTTTCATAGTAGTCCAGCCCTTATCTGAACGGCGCTTGATCGTCGCCTTACTTACGTGATGTATATTCATTACACTTCCTTACTTAATAATTTGAAAGCAAAAACCTTCAGGCACCTTGAACATTGTGTAACGTCCTTTGCAATACTTGTTTGCCGCAGCCGCTGCACAGGCTCGCTTTTCCGCAGGTACATACATCCACTGACCACGTTTCATGCCCCCTATCAGGGAACCCCACGTGGAATGCGGTTGAGTATTACGCTTAGGCGCTTCGGTTGAACTTACTTTAAAGTATTTTACTTTAGCCATTTTCTTTTTCCTCGTTGAGCCGTTTTACATCATGCTCAGGATGCGAGGGGTTTTGGTTGTCAGCGTAGGCCCTCGTTACCTGCACTGACATAGTTAACTTATGCTATTGCGATTAGATTAGTATCAACCACAAAGTTGCCGTCATCCTTCTTGGCCTTGCCCTTGGCTACCAACCCGACAACAACCTTGCCAGCCTTGACGTTCACAAGGTCTGAGGCATCGCCGTCAATAACCCTGCGTCCCTTGTAATGTTCTGGCATACCGCCACGGAACACCACCGATATAGGCGCGTCGGTATTCCAAGCCTTAGCAACGTGCTTCTGATAGTCCGGCTCGTTACTGTACGAAAACATCAACTCGTAATTGTCGGGAGTCTTGCCCAGCCTTGACGCATTCTTGGTGTAGTCGTAGAAGAAAATATCGGGAAACTCCTGCGGTATCCCATGCTTTTCCCAAGGTATGTCCGACAATACATTTAGACGTACTGCCGCTTTGACTCCCTGCCGCTTGCAAAGCTTTTGAAAGTTGCGAAGTTCTTTGCGTAGCTGATCCAAGAACCCAGCCCGATCACTATGCCACCAATCAGACTTGCGTTGCCTGCCAGCCTTGACGCTTGAGATCACGCCCATGCCTGCTGACTCAAGGCAAGACTTAGCGCAGCCTGCTACGTTCCGATAGGGACAAAGTATATCGTCCGGCATGAGTGATAAGCCTGCAAGCCGGTATTCTTGGCTACTCTTATCACTCTTTTTTAGCTTGGCGTTACCGCCCGTCGTGTCTAGTAGTTTCACTCGTAATCCTCCAAGGTTGCCACGTAATGGTCGTATTGTTCGCACTGGTTTATGATTGAGTTTATCTTCTGACACTCAGCCTGAATAACTGGGTGCCAGAGTTCATCAATAGGGTCACCGGCCTTGTAAAAATCCCAAGCCCAATCCTTAAAACTTTTGACCTCGTCAAGGTCTAATTCTTTAAATATCATCCGAACATTTCCTCTGCTATTTCTAACATAAACTCAATATCCTCAGGACTATGCCACTCGTCGGGATAATCCGACATGTCCTGAGAGTCTGCAACATGCCGCAGCATCTCAGCCGGTAAGATTGGCTCTGCGGTACAGTGCCTAGGCTTTGGAGGTAGTCCAGCTAATTCACGAAGCCTACCTGTAGTTGGCCTGAAAGCGTTACAGCCCAGCGCCTTGAATCGCTCTGCTGCCTGTAAGTACGTCACGGCCTCACCCATATGTGATTCCATGTCATGCAATTCGTCGTTATCCCACGGCTCGCCGCAGTATCTACAATGTATATCCATTAACCTAGCTTCCTCCAATTGTGTCGCCGTTCAAGTTCAAGTTGGCAAGCCATACCCTGCCTAATAAAATAATCTTTCGCAACACTTCCTTGAGATTTATTTGCTTTTCCCCAATATCTCAAACCGAACTCACGGACTTGTGAGTCTGACAAACCTTTGAAGTTCATACACTTACCCTCGTTTATTAAACAAAAAATGAGCAGTTTTTCTCGTCATACTCAGGACGCATCGAGCAAGTTTTACATCGTGGCAAGGATGGTTCCCAGCGCCGGAGAGGTAACGCTGGTGTTGAAAAGGTGTGCCCTGACGGAATCGAACCCTCAACACCCTTGGAAAGCTTGCGAAGCCTTCCACGCATGGGTGCAACCATTCAGCACAATAGAACCATAGTCCAGCCCACCATGTACTAGCATGGGCTGAGTATGATGCTATGCCGCTACCTTTAGATCAGTCTGGTACGCGGTCTGCAATAGTGCGATAGCTTGCGTTAGTGTGAGATCAGTCTTGGCAATTCTTGCAAAAGCCTTCACCGCTTTTTCGCTATCGCTTTCGGTATTCACTGGGCGTTCCATTCCTACCCAGTAACCTACCGGAGCCTCGGCAAAATTAGCATCCTTGCCAATACTAAACGCTGATTTTTTCTTATCCCACACAAGCCCCATCGCTTCGTAATGCTCGACATATTGCTTTGGCGACAAACCGTATGGCTTGCCAGCAATGTTGCCCAGCGCCGTCGCTATTGTTGCTAGCGGTGACGTGTTGCGATGCTCCAACAATTGAGAAACTGCAAAAGTCTCCGCATCAAGTAGTACACTCGCCACGTTTTCTTTGCTGATTCGCTTTAGAGCGTTTGATAGTTTTTTATTTGAATTGATCATATTACCCTCGGTTTGGTTTTGGTTATACCGTCGGAATTGACAGCATAATGAAAACCAAAAAAAAGGGCCTGACACAATTGTCAAGCCCTTTCAGGTTATAAAAATAAATTTTCCAGATTACTCTCGACGCTGGTGACCACTGTATATGATATGCACGGTTTAAAGTGCCATAGGCTAGGGTGGCGCAATCTGTGGTTGAGTGTAAAAAGTAATAGTTGCCTCTATTACCCGCGCACTCAGGGCGCATTCCGTGCGGCTCTCGCTCCGCTCGGACTTTGACTATTTCACGCTCGACAATACCCGCAAGGGAATCCGCAAACCAGCGCCAGCCGGTAGCAGAATCAGACTAGGGCAGTGCATTTCTACTGGGCCTAGTACATTTTGGATATATAGAGAGAGAGATAACCTCGCGGCATACGTCACCTATCGGGACGCTTAACCTCTCATAGTCTAGCCGCTAATCACGTAACGGCTCGGGCAAGTGTTGCGCTATATGTTGGGCAGTTTCTGGGCAGTTGGGCCGCTCTCAATAGATCCAATCACTGACCATCCCGAATTAATCGGTACTTTTCGCATGATATAAATATCAGTGGCGTGGTCCCTGTTACCAGTGCGAGGCACTGTTTTACGAATCAACATTCTGGCGAACAATTGAAACGAGGAATCTATCTACCATAACCCAACCGCACCAGCACTTGCACAATGCTACCCGCACTTGCACGGTTGAATCGTTCGCGGGTGATGTCGGGCAGTGCATTTCTACTGGGCCGCATCACCGTTAAGCGATGGGTAGAGAATAGCAAATAAAACAAAATAAGTATTTCTAAAGTGTTATAAATTGTAACAGTTTGTTACAGGGTAGGTTTGTTTTAGGTATGCAAATAGCGTGCCAAGTAGCGGAGTAACCACTACCAAGCAATAAGCGTGCCAAGTCTAAAAATGCTCTCAGGCTTTCGAGGGGCCATTCTCAGGGCTAAAAATAGTCCCTAGGCATTGCATTGGATCAATTGGATGGGGTCTTAAAATTGAAAATAGAAAGCCTCAGGATGTGGATGCCTATACAGTACTGTTCAAACATACAGTGCCTTTTAAAGCTTTGGCATGGATATTGCATGGTGGATTCTGAGGGCATGGTAGGCATTGCGAAGCTTGGTAAGTCTTTGAAAAGCTTTATAAGGTTTAGTTATAAGGGTTAACCTTTTTAAACCTTTTAAAGTGCGCACAAGATTGTCAAAGCTTTGGAATACTTGGGAAGCTTTTAAGAAGTTTTTGGAATATATGCGGAATCTGGCACAATCTTTGCAAGGTTTTGTCGTTGGCACAATTCTTGCAGGGCTTGTGAGGCTTGTAAGGCTTGTAAGGGGCGGGGCAGGTGGCCATGGGGGTAGGGGTGGGGAGTAATACAATTATAAACATTTTGAAAGCTTTTCAAGTTGTCTAACCTTGACAGTATCTTCACATACTGCGGCTCCCTTTTAAAGCTTTAAAGTACATATATATAAATCTATATAATACATACTTACACCCTCGGCGGCTGTTACTATAGTATAGTGTCAGATTCTCAATCTGTCAAGTTTTTTATTATTTTTTTAAAAAAGACTTGACAAAACCTCAATTCAACACTATACTGTCTTGTTATGAATGCTTATTTACCTCAAACATCCAAAGAACGCGAGCTAACAGAAAAGCAACAGAAGTTCTTGGACTGTCTAATCCAAACGGGAGGTGATCCAAAATACGCAGCGGAGCTAGCAGGTTATGCCGAAGGTAGCTATTCTCAAGTAGTTAAATCACTTAAAAATGAAATAATAGAACTGGCCTCTCATATACTTGCTCAGTCTGCACCCAAGGCAGCTATGAAGCTTGTACAGGTATTAGATTCAGATGATCCTATGCCTCAAGCTAACGTAAAGTTACAAGCTGCTCAAACGATATTGGATCGCACTGGTTTAGGAAAGCAAGATAGACTAGAGGTTAATGTTGAGTCAGAGGGTGGCGCTTTATTCATACTTCCTGCTAAGACTGTTGTAGAAGGTGAGTATGAAGTTACCCAAGACTAAACCCCGTACACAGGGTGTTGCTCCATTTGCATATGATGCAGATCCAGAGGGTAAGCTATTTGTACGTAATGATAAAGTCTACAAAGTCCTCAAAGAAGTTGTAGAAGGTATTGTTGATGGTAAGTATAAATCTATCCGTGAAGGTAGATTGTTTATAGAGTCTAAGGGCTATAACGTATCAGTACAAACTCTCTCTAACCATGTAAAGCAGGAAAGAGAGGATAGAGGAGAAGCTCCTAAGTACCGTTACAGTAAGAAAGAAAAGGCTAAGATGGCTGCTAGAAGGTCTGTAAAGGACAAGCAGCGTCGTATAGAAGTTCTTGACAAGAAGTTGAAGTCTGCTAAGGCTACACTAAACCAGCAGACAAAGGTACAATCTAAGTTAGATGAGGCTTTAGATGCCTCTACAACTGAAGGTAAGATTTTAACAGAGGATGAACTTGATCTGTTAACTCCTAGTACAAAGGAGATAGTAGATGACAAGATTATCTTTAAGCCTAATGATGGGCCGCAGACAGACTTCTTAGCGGCTCCAGAGACGGACGTATTGTATGGTGGCGCAGCAGGGGGTGGTAAGTCCTATGCTATGCTCGTAGATCCCCTCAGATTCGCCCACAGGGCTGCTCACAGGGCGTTAGTGTTAAGACGCTCTATGCCTGAACTGAGGGAGCTTATAGATAAGTCTAGGGAGTTATACCCAAAGGCTTTTCCGGGATGTAAGTTCAGAGAAGTTGAAAAGATCTGGACATTTCCTAGTGGTGCTAAACTAGAGTTTGGCTTCCTTGAAAGAGATGCAGATGTCTATCGCTATCAGGGACAAGCTTATAGTTGGATTGGTTTCGATGAGATTACTCACCTATCAACAGAGTTTTCTTGGAACTACCTAGCATCACGACTGCGTACTACAGACCCTGAGATTACGCCGTACATGCGTTGTACAGCTAACCCCGGTGGTGCTGGTGCAACATGGGTAAAGAAGCGTTATGTGAACCCATCAGAGCCTAATGAAAGCTTTACAGGCCATGATGGATTGACACGACGTTTTATACCAGCCAGACTAGAAGACAATCCGTATCTTGCTAAAGATGGTAGATACGAACAGATGCTAAATGCTTTACCAGATGTACAGCGTAAGCAGCTTCTAGAAGGTAACTGGGATGTTACAGAAGGTGCTGCCTTTACAGAGTTTGATGTAATGGAGCATGTTATAACACCATTTGAAATCCCAGTAGGCTGGGAAAGGGTGAAAGGAA
>Ga0181400_1000543_pt1 | contig 16270 bp, 8 predicted proteins | sample 23SPOviralmetaG_FD_130129 | JGI IMG/M metagenome (GOLD analysis project Ga0181400, IMG submission 130129) | Marine viral communities from the oligotrophic San Pedro Time Series (SPOT) site, San Pedro Channel, CA, USA - 23 SPOT_SRF_2011-06-22 | ecosystem: Environmental > Aquatic > Marine > Strait...
ATATAATAAATATATAATATATATGTCCGCTAATTATCACCCCCTGTCCGCTGATTACCCCCCCTCCCAGTCATCAAGTTTTAAGTTTGTGCGGAAACATAAGGTCACGCTTATTGAACAATGAGCGTGACGAAATACGTCTGGAGTAGCCACTTTCCCCCGGGCAGACGTACTGGCGAACCCAGAATGGGTCGGGTTTATAGCGATTTTGGGTCCGACTTGAGGCCACTCCCCTGGCGCCGCCCCCTCAGGGCCCTGTGGCGCCAGGGTTTTTGGCCCTCCCGCGGCACAGACTCTGAGGTTCTGGGTCCGACCCCCTGTGGCGGTCCCACGGGCGGTCCCACAGGCGGCCCACAGCCTCCCCAGGGGCTTCCAGGCGGCCCACAGGGCCTCCAGGCGGCTCCCACGCCCCCACACGCCCCCACCTACAGACCGACCCGACGGTCGACCAGGGCCATATAGCCTCGATGGCGGGACATGGGCGCCTGGCGCCTCACACTCCCGCGCGCATGAATTGCCGCAGCACAGAAGCGCGCCCTGTGAGCGCGCCGCACGCACCAGTGCCAGTGAAGCATACGGCGCTCTGCGAAACGCGCCACACGGCCTGTCGCCTCATATGCAGCATCCGGAAGACGCGCTCGAGCCCATCCTTCAGAGGGAGGACAACCGGTTTGTGCTGTTCCCGATTAAGCATCCTGACGTGTACATGATGTACAAGAAAGCGGAGGCCTCTTTTTGGACTGCGGAAGAGATCGACCTAGCCCATGATCAGGCCGACTTTGACAGGCTTGCGGAGCCCGAGCGGTACTTCATCTTGTGTGTGCTTGCCTTCTTCGCAGCGTCCGACGGCATTGTCAACGAGAATTTAGTCGAGCGCTTTGCCACGGAGGTCCCGATGGCGGAGGCTCGCTGCTTCTACGGCTTTCAGATTGCCATGGAGAACATCCACTCTGAAACGTATTCGCTTCTCATCGACACCTACATCAAAGACGCGGCGGAGAAGGACAAGCTGTTCCGCGCGCTGGAAACCATCCCTTGCATTCGCAAGAAGGCGGATTGGGCGCTGCGCTGGATCGACGAGTCGAAGCGGTTCGCGGAGCGGCTCGTGGCCTTTGCGGTGGTGGAAGGCATCTTCTTCAGCGGCTCCTTCTGTGCGATCTTCTGGTTGAAGAAGAGGGGTTTGATGCCCGGCCTCACCTTCTCCAACGAGCTCATCTCGCGAGACGAGGGCATGCACTGCGACTTTGCGTGCTTGCTGTACTCCAAGCTCGAGCGGAAGCTGACCAACGAGGAGCTCTACGACATTGTGGGCGACGCCGTCGTCCACGAGAAGGAGTTCGTCTGCGAAGCGCTCTCGTGTGCTCTCATCGGTATGAACGCGTCAATGATGTCCGAGTACATCGAATTCTGCGCGGACCGCCTGCTCGTGGCACTCGGTGCTCCCAAGCTCTACAATGCCAACCAGCCATTCGATTGGTGTGCAGCACCGCCTCCAACACCTGCGCTAGGCGGGGCACTCACACCCTCCCCCCCCCTCATTCTCTCAGGATGGAGCTCATCAGCTTGCAAGGCAAGACAAACTTCTTCGAGAAACGCGTGTCCGAGTATCAGAAGGCCAACGTGATGAGGTCGGCATCAGGCGAAAGCATTTCTAGCGCGACCGCGACAGGCAACGGCGCCGGGGCGTCGTTTTCGCTCGAGGCAGACTTTTAGATGTGTTGAGTCTTCGTTCTGATCTTTAATCACATCGCACCAGTCTACAGCGCACACGCACTCGCACTCCGCGCGTCTACACCACCACCCAGACTTCACCGATCGGGCACGGCTCGCCCTCGGCGAGGAAAAGGGACCGCAGCTGCGCGAGCGTCACGGGCTTCGTGTCCACGTGCACGCCTAGACGCCGGTGCTTGCCAACGACGAGCGCGGCATCGGTGACCACGCCAAGCTTCCACGCAGCGCAGACGTGGCGAAGTTCGCGCAGCGTCAACCCGCCGTCAGCAGGCACCGCCACGTCTTGCACCGGGTTGCCACCGCGATTGCGCGAGTCCTTCCGCGTCGAGCGAACGTGCTGGTCGATGACCGAACGGCAGCTGGGCTTGAGCTCGAACCTCAAGCAGTCGTCATCACCCTCCCCGCCGCTCTGGCGCGACGCGATGAGCAATAGATACAGCACATCGCCCACTTTTGGCTTGTCGTCAAACACCTGAGCAAGTGCACCTTTGCGCCCGCCTTCAAAGGCGTGCTCTGTCTGGTTGCGCACGGCGGCGTGGCCTTGGATGGCGACGTTCAGCACGACGCTAGAGTCGGCGCGCGCGGCGTGGTAATCGCTGGCGCTGTACTCGTCGTCGTCGCGCGACAAGAGAATGCCGTCCACGTCCCAGTTGCTCAGGACGGGCACGGCCTTCCAGTCGTATTGTGGAAGCGCGTCCTCGCGGTCGTGATCCAGTGTCACAGCTTCCTGCAGCATGTTCATAACGTGCTTGAGCGCGGTGCGTCCATCTACAGAGACCGCGAGCGCCGTGTCCAGGGCCGTCAAAAGGCGCACCGCGTACTGCAAGAGCTCCTCGCCGTCACGCGCGTTGTGCGCTGGCACATCGCGTGATTTGTTCACAAAGGTCTTCCACACGTTGGTGGCGTCCTCAATCAGCGCAAGCACAAGGGCATCCTTCTGCTCCCTCCGAAGCTTTTGGACGTCGCCTCGCTGTCCGGCCGTCAAGCATTTGAGAGTGGAGCGCTTCTTGGCGCACGCTGCATGCATCAAGGCGTCGTTGACCTGACGCCACGTCGCACACTTGGTGTCTCGGTTGCTGTGGCTGCCGAGAGTGCTCGTTCCGCGGTACACCATCATCACGTCGCCCGGCAGCATGTCGCCGACCGGCGCAAGCCCGTCGATTTGCTCAGTGAACATAAGGCGCGCGTACGGAATGCACTCGTTTGTGCGCTTGCCAGGCCGCTGCGACGACACGGGGATCTTTCTCGGAGCGCCCGGCAGCGCGTCGCCCGGCTTGCTCTCGAGCCGTGGCCGCACGGCTGGGCCCGACGGCACGTCCACCGGCCCGCGTTTGCCGCCGCCGATTTCGGCGCGGTAGCCGTCGCCATCGCGGCCCAAGGCGGCGACGATGCTCGGTCCGCGGATGGCCGCCAGCATCGCGGCAACGCGCGGTTTGCGCCCGCCTCGCCACCCCCACCCTCGCTTCCTCGGGCGCGCGCTCAACCCGATGGAGCAACGGGCGGTGTTATTGCGCTAACCTTGGCCACCGCCGCGGCCGCTTAGCGAACCGGGCGCCGCCGTGGCCGTCGCCGCCTCAATGGTCGATGCGCCAAGTGCGGTCCCGGCTGCGGTCCTGGCTGCGGTCCCGGCTGCGGTCCCGGCTGCGGCCCCAGCTCTGGCTGCGACTGGGGCTGCGACGACGACGACGATTGTGGCACCGCCAGCGGGTCCGCTGGCCGCGCTGCATCGTCTCGTCGCCGCGCGCAGCAAGGTGATTGGAATAGAGACCTCCTGCCTAGCGGACGGCGTGAGCTGTCACACCATGCCCAACTCGATTTCGCTGACGCGGGTGCGCGACCTGCTCAGCTTTGTGCGTTCGTACGGTGAACTCGTGGCCGCAGTCGGGTCGATCGAAGACAGGCTCGTGGTCAGCGTGCGCGAGGCGGACAAGGACGAGGGCGAGGACAAGGACAAGCGCGGCGGCGGCAAAAAAAAGCGCAGCCGCGACACGGCCGCGGAAGACGCGGAGCGGGCCGTAGACCGAGTCCGGCGCTGCGGGTCCGACGCGGAGCGCATCCCGGACGCGTCCTACGCCGCCGCAAAGGAGACGGCGGCGGCGCTGCTTCGCCTGCGGGGCCACGGCGGCGAGCCGGTCGTCGAAAGCTGGGCCGTGTCGCTGCGCAGGCGGGGCGAGTGGGGTGCGGCGCGCGACGCCGAGCACTCGCTCGTGGTCGCGGCGCGGCTCTCGGCCGGAATCGCCGTGCCGCTCGCGGCGCTGTGCGGCGCGCTCGAGGCGTGCAAAGACTCCATGCTCTCCATCGGCGGCTCGAGCGATGGCACCGACCTCGACCTGCCCCTCTCGGCGGCCAGCCGCGCGGCCGACGCAAAGACGATCCTCGTCTGCGCCGGCGTGCCGCGCGGCGACGCGGAAGGCGCGGGAGGCGCGGGAGGCGCGGGAGGCGCGGGAGGCGCGGGCGGTGCCGTCCGTGCGTAAAAAAACGCAGAGTGATGTGACTGCTGTGGCAAAACGCTGGTGTTGTTTTGCTCTTCCACCGCTTCTAGCGTACTGCTTCCCAAAACCGCCCCCCACTCCCCTCTCCACACACACACGCACAGCCTGCACAGCTTACACACATCCGACGCCAACCCACGCGTGGTTACAGCTGGTCGGTCTGCGCCTACTCCTCGTCCCCAGCGTCCCCAGCGTCCCCAGCGTCCCCGTTGCTCTCATAGTCAAGGTCTTCGGACTGCAAGAAACGCACCAACAGCGTCCACTTGTCAGCGGGCGCGACCGATTTGCTATCGGCGTCAACTGCACCATCTTCTTCGTACCACTTTTTGCGCGGCTTGACCGTCCATCCCGCCACGTACCCGTCCATTCCTGAGAGCTTGACAGTTTCGACCAGATTGTGAACCTCCTTGAACCTGCGCTGGGCCTTTTTGTCGTTGCGTGCCGGGTCTGCTGCTTGCTCGAGGGTTCCAATGACGGTATTGAGCCGATTTTGCAGCCCGGCATTGGCCCCTCCGAGGAAACTGGACTTTGACTCTCGATCGCGTATGCGCTGCAAGTGCATCCTCACTTTCTCGTAAAAGACCGCATCGTTCTTCACGCGGCTTTTCCAAGCACTCGAATACGCCGCGTTGAACTCGACCTCTTCGTGCTCACTCATGTCGGCAAAGACGTCCGGCATTGCCTCGGCGCGGGCTTCAAACCACTGATTATGTGTGGCCTTCAAGTGCTCGTTGATCCAGCTCAGAAGAAGCTTGACGCTTTCGCCGTCGGCACCGGGAACCGCAACTTCGGCAAAGAACGGCACCTTCAAGAAGTCATCCAGCTTCTTGGTGGCGTTTCCTATGGCACTCTGGACAGCTTCTTCCGAGGACTCATCGTGTTGCACCACGCCCCTTGCGCCCTTCAACAGCTGGCCCCACTCGGTCTCCTCCCCTTTCTTGGTTGTTTCGGCCAGCTTGATCGACACCACCATCTCGTGAGGCTCCACTGGCATGTCCACGGCCACCTCAATCGGCAATGTGCGACGGAGCTCCCCTTTGAGCACCTCTCGCTGGATCTGCCTCCGCAGATGCTTGGCAAGGTCTTTCGTCGACTCGTCCGCAACACCCAAAGGCAGATTAATGGAGCTTCCTTCCCGGGAGTTCGCGATTTTCAGCACCACGGTGCAGGCGATGGAGGAGTGGGCATCAAGCTGTTCCAACGCTTCGTCTGCGTCTTCTTCCCCCTCCTCGTCTTCAGGTTCCTCGTCCGACACCTCATCATTAGCGGCCTCTTGCTCCCACAAGCTGTTGTACATAGCTTCGTCCCACTGCTTTGCCTTCATCCCGGCCGCGCTCTCCTCGAACTTTGCCATCGTCCTCAGGATTGTGTCCTCAACGGCGGTCAGTTCGAGCTCTTCGAACGTCTCCTTTGCAACGCGCAACGCTTCTTTCATTGCAGCCAGGTCTTGCGGCGAGCACTTCTTATCCTCATCCTCCTCCGCCTCCTGCGTCTCTATCGCCATCTCGGCCTGCTGGATGTACGTGTCGTACTGTACCATCATCGTCTTAAGTTCGTACCTCATCATGGCCAAATTATCGACCGCGGTTTTACAGTCGCGTTTGAGGTTCTTCACCTCACTGTCGACCAGCTCCGATGCCTTGCCACACGTGTTGACAGCACGCCTCTTTTCTGCGTCAGCGTCGTTTGACCTCTGCCGTGCGACCGATGTTGAAGCCGCCACCGCTCTCGCCGTGTTCTGCACCTGGTCTCTAGCCGTTTCGAGACCGTCTCTAGCCGTTTGGGCCGCGCCCATCGCCTGCAACGCCTCGTCTGCTTTCATCGAAGCATTCTTGGTGCTGGTCAACTGTCGCAACACTGTTGTGACACTCGCAAACTTTTCGGTGACGCTTTCAACCACCGCCTTGTCCTTCGCCTCCGCGTCATCGTCTGCTTTTCTAGCAGCCACCATCTCGGGTGCCCTAACCCGCGCAACGTCTTTGTTTTCGTACGTTTTCTTGCCCTTTTCGGTTTTCTGCGCGCGCACGTCGTTCAGCAATTCCTCCGTCTTATGATTGCGGTAGGCCTTGGCCGCCTTGAGCCACTGGGTGCCGGCCGTTTGCACCCTCGTTCGAGCAGCTTTAATTTCGTCGCGGTACTTATCACCTTCTGCGAGCTGCACCGCAGCCCTCCGATCCTCTTTCGTCTGACCAGTTGGCCACCGGCTGATGATGTCGTCGAGACTCTGCACCGCGGTGTCGTAGAACGTGCGCTTTGACTCTGCCTCTTGCAACGCCTCTTCCGCGGTCTTTACCTTTGCCCGCGCCCCCCTGGCTGTCACCATCGCGCCGTACGCGTTTTGCGCCATGCACGCTGCTGCTCCTGACGCTTGATCTAGGTCTGTCGCCGCGCTGAGGGCATCGTCGCTGCTCTGTTTAAGCCGCCGTGCTGCGCCCGTGAGGTCGTCACCACGCCGTTTGCGTTCGGCGCCGGCCTGCTCAGCCAAGCTCGAAAGAGGCACATCATCATCATCGGAGTCATCGACGTCACCACCGTCCACGTCTTTGCCGCCGGTGCCGTTACCCCTAAAGTCGTTTGCCTCGTCGACGTTCATGCTTGTTGCGCCGTCGTCGGGGCCGGGGTCACCGCCACCGCTGTCGCCACCATCGCCAAAGGCAAGTGCTGACAGCCTGCCGAAAATGCCCATCTGCGATGTCGGAACGATTCTCCTTTTTGGAGTCGACTTTCTCTTGTTTAAAGTCGGCGCCGGCACCGGCACCGGCTTCACGCCCACCGGCGCGGACGCGGGCGGGTTCAGCGACAGGGCGACCAGCCCAGGCAGCGTCTTCGTTATGGCGACGTCGATGTCGGCCTCCTTTGGCGTTTGTGCACGCACCGTCGCGCGCACACTCATGAGCCTGCGACTGCTCTTGCGTACGTTCACTTAACTGTGCCCCCCCCCTATAGACGCCGAACGCGGAACAAATGCGACACCCGGAACTGCGTGCTCCACGCACGCACGCGCGTTTCCCTGTCCATGCCCCTGCAGCACATCGCCACCCTTATCTCCGAACCCGACTGCGCGAGCACCTCGACGCCAGCACCATCACACCACGCCGCTCGCCCCGTCGTTCGGCGCGCATGGCAGCTCCCACCACTGAAGCGCGAGTGCGCCCGCGGCGTTGATCTTGTCCTCGGCCTCTGCCTCGCACCGATCGCGCTCGACGGCCAGTGCGTGGCAGGCGATTGCGTCCGCCACGCCGCCCGTGGCCGGCACGGCCGTGCGAAAGATGCGCGTCACTTCGGGCCCGAGCAGCATCGCCTCTTCGTGCTGCCGAATGAACAGCGGCTTCCCGCCCTGGCTCATGTCCACGACGGCGATCGTGAAGGACCTCTCCCTCGTCTGTTCTTCGGTCAGGAACACGCGCTTTGCGAGCTTGTTGGTCGCGTGGTTCCACGCCGTACACGTGCCGTGGAACTGAACGCACTGATCGAGGGTCTCGTTGTCCTCGTTTACTGGCCCAAACTTCCAGTAGCACCATGGCAGCACCCGCTTCCCCGATTCCGTCGCCCCGTCCCACAGGTAGGTCGCCACGCTGTCCGGCGCCACCCTCGCCGCCGCCGCCGCCGCCGCCGCCGCCGCCGCCCCCTCGGGCCGGTTCACAATCGACACGTCCTTGCACCCAAAGCCCCAGCACACGCGCGACGTGCTCAGGTCCACGCGAAACCCGCGACCGCCGTACTCCTGCTCCGTCCAGAACGCGCCAGGCTCGCGCGGCGTCAACAGCGGCAGCGATGCGCAGTCGGCGGGCTGCGTGACCGAGCCGAGGATCATCGCCTCCGCCTCGTTTGCCAGGTCCAGTGCGCGTCGCGTCGCCGCTTCGACGTCGCTTTCGCCCTCCTCGTCGCCCTCCTCGTCGCCCTCCTCGCCACCCTCCTCGTCACCCTCCTCGTCGCCTGCGATGTTCATCCGTGACAGCAGGTTCGACGGCGTCGCACCCCCGCCGTTTTCGTCGGCGTTTCCCTCAGCGCCACCGGCGTCCCGGCGGCGCAAATGCTTGCCAGCACGGTGCGCGGCTTCCTGCCTTGGCGCCTCCATGCCCCCCAGTGCCCACTTTCTGGATTCGTCTCGCGTGTGTCGCCCGCGTGAGCTGTGGCGCCAGACGCCAGACAACGCGTGGCGCCAGCCCGCCACGCAGGCACAGGCAGCGGCACCCGGACGCGGCACACACGCGCCCCGGCAGAGACTGAGGAGGGCGCCAGCCACGCGAACGACCTTTGGCGCCATGCACCGTGCGTCGAAAAAGGCGGTGCGCGGTGGGAGGGTGTCTGGAGGCCACGAGCAGCAGGAGGGGAGGCGGAAGCAGCGCCGGATCGCAGAGCCCGAGCCGCCGGCCGCGCAGGAGGAGGAGGATGAGGAGGAGTCAGTGCTGGGCGGGGCGGTCGCGGGACCCGTCGAGGTACCGGCCGAGGAAACGAAAGCGGTGGAGGCTGGCGAGGAAGAGGAAGGCGAGGAAGGCGAGGAAGACGACGACGATGAGGACGAGGAGGAGGAGGGCGAGGAGGAGGAGGGCAACGGGGCCACCCCCGCAGCGGCCAGCCTGGCCGACGTGCCAGTGTCGATGGAAGAGGCGCTCGGGTGCACCACGCCGGCGGCGCCGCCGGCAGCGGCGGCGACGGCGGGGGCGGCGGGAGTGGCCGTGCTGACGCCCGCGGAGCGGCTGCGCAACCTGCAGGCGACCCTGGCGGCGTCGCAGCGGGCCCAAGACGTGACGACGCGCAACGCGGTGGTGGCCCGGCAGGGCGACCGCGGCCTGTTCATCGAGGGCGTGGTCATCGACCCGTCGAAGCGCATCACGCTCGGCGACGGCAAGCCGTCCAACACCCTCACCATCGCCGTCGATCGCTGCACCGTCAAGGGCGGCGAGTCTGCCGACAGCCTGCTCGTCGCCGACGCGCCGTCGCCGACGGCGTACGTCTTCCCCACGACCTACTTGCAGCCCACGCCGGAGCAGGTCGCCACCAACCCAAACGCCAAGGGAAAGCCGGCCATGGAGATGTTCCAGGGTGCCGACACGCCGTGCATGGCCATGCAAGCGCTCTCGCTCAACTTCTTCGACGAGCACAAGAAGTTCGACCCGACCGATTGCCCGCCCGGCTCTCGCGTCTCGGTGTCGTGCTGCAAGGTGGTCATGCGCCGGAACAAGGAGACGCAGGTGCCGCAGCTCTTCCTCAACGGCGTTTCGGTGATGCCGATTTCAACCGCGCCGCCGGGGACCGCGTCGGCCCGCATTCGCGAATTCGCCGCGTCGCCGGAGCAGCAGTGCCGCAGCGCGCTGGCGCTGGCGGCCGCGGCAGGTGGCTGGGCCCACGTAACTGCGAACAAAGGCGCGCCCGATGCGGCCAAGGCGCAGGCCAAGGCGGCCGTGGACTGCGCCGCCAAGCACCAAGAGGCAGTGCTCGCGACCCTCGATCGGAAGATCGATTCGCTCACCTCGGGCGAGCTCGCCGCCACCACCGCGGACGCGGGCAAGCTCGCGGGCGAGCTTCGCACCATCCACCGCCGGGCGTCGCGCAAGTCGGCGAACGACCTCTGCTCCGGTCAGCAGACCGTCCTGCCCTACAAGCCGAACGAAAAGAGCGTTGGATCGGACCACGCGTGGCTCGTGCAGGAGGGCCGCTACCCAAGCGACGCCCAGCGTGGGCTGACACACCCGGTGCTGCAGGCAGCCATCGACAGCGCCACCGGCGACGGCGCGGCGCTCGCGGCGCAGCCCGACGCGGGCTGCGTCGCCTGGATCTCGCACGTGGGGCGCGACGGCAACTTTTTACGTGCGAGCTTTGAGTTCCAGGCGTACTACAACAAGGACCAGCTCATCGCGGATGCCATGGACCGCGGGCAAAACGGGCTGCTTGGCACGCTGGGTGATCCGAGCGTCTGCGTGCAGCTCGGTTTAAAGGACGTCAGCCTGCGCCTGACGGGGTCGAGGGTGGCGGCAAAGGCGGTGACCGCGTTCACCGAGGTCCTGCCCTACTCGAACATGGCGCTCATGGTCGAAATCGCGCCGCGTCGCCACAACGACGCGGCGCTCTCGCCGGCGTGGGCGCGCAGCGTGTCGTCCATCGAGTTCAGCGACGGCATCCTCAAGGTGGGCATCCCGGTCACGCAGAAGTTCTTGATGGCGCAGTGGCTCGACGGCAAGGACGCCTACATCCACAAGGAGCCCAAAGAAGGCGACGGGGTCGCCACGGTCGACACGCCGCCGTCTGTCACTGGGCCGGACCTGGCCGTGGCCGGCTGCAACTACCAAGCTCTCTCGGAAAGCTCCTTTGAGTTTCAGGAGCTCGCGCCGCCCGACAAGGACGGGCTGGCCGACAGCCGCCCGATCGTCTACCGCGTTGTGGTCGACGGGTGCGCGAACGCGATCAAGGCGCTGCGTCGCCAGGGGAAGATCGGCGCGGAATTCCAGGCCGAGACCGCAGAGCGCCGCCTGCCCGACACGGCCTACGCCGCCGGCGAGGAGATGGTGATCAACATGTGTGGCGAAGACGAGACGATCAAGACGATGATCAAAGCTCGCGGCGTGGTCTACGCCGTGCGCCTTGCGTGAGGCTCGAGTGAGGCTTGAGCGAGGCGGCGTGGGAAAAGGAGGGTGTGGGGCGGCGAGCTGCTTGCGCTTTGCGCCGACGCTCAGTCTCGCAATAAGGGTGGTGCGATGAGTTTGTGGTGTATGTGCGGTGGTGGTGGGCTGCGGGTGCGAGTCGGAGTGCGCGTACACGCGCAATGTTTAGTTACGAGCGCAGAAAGGCCGAAAGTTGGAGTCACCAAGACGCCACCAGGTTTTGTGAGCTTGTGAGGGAAGGACTGGCGAACTTTGACCGCGTTCGCGGCGTGACGGACCGAGACGAAGAAGAGCTGGATGCAATTTTAACTAACGTGTTCCATTTCTTAGTCGGAAGCACACCCAACCCCGAGCAGCTGAAGTCCATGTATGGAGTGGACAGGAGCGGAAAGCCCCTCGGAGTATTTCCCGAACACGGTCTGGGCTATTTTTGGGAAAACGTGATGGAAGGCCTGAAGTTCCAGAACAGTTTGTGGTCTGACGGTGGCGCGGGCACCGGCGGTGCCGTCCGATTTGCAAACAGTGACTCTGCCAACTTTTACAACCACCGCGATGTGGCGCTCAAGATGTTTCGTACACAGCTGGAGTACATGGAAACGTCAAAGGCTGCCGCCAAGGCGGCACCGGCGGCAATCCCTTCGCTTCACAAGCTCTCGATACAAGGCCACAACCACCACCAAGGCCACAACAAACAACAAGGCCACAACAAACAACAAGGCAACCACCGCCATCAGGGACGCGCCTTCATCTACGTCGTAGCCAGTCATGGCCGTAACCCCAACGCGAAAGATGAGCCGATGCTACTGCTGCTAAATCACAAGAATGGTGGGTACTACGGAGTTCCGGGCGGGATGCATAATCCGGGAGAATCGCTGAAGGAGACCGCGTGCCGCGAGTTTGTGGAAGAGCTCTTAGCAATGGACGGCCGCACGTGGAGGGAAAAGAACACGGCGGCGTCCGCAATGCTGAGCCTGGGGGTTGGCGGCCCGAGCTACGGCACCGTGCTTCCACTCGATGTATCGCGTGATGGCACAATGGCCTCGTTTTTGCTCGTCGTGCCGCACACCGAACAGTTTGAAGTCATGGCGGCCGCCTTCAACAAAAAAATTGACAGCGGCGCGACCGACGAGCAGAAACGAAATGTGCCGGGGGGGATTAGCCACGAGATGAACGGATACGCCTGGTTCAAACTGTCGGACATCAAACGCGAGATTGAAAGTCCGGGCAGGCAGATCAACAGTCGCGGCGGCTTGTTTGTACCGGATCGCAGCGGCACGCCGCTCCTGACGCGGGCATACACCATCACACGCCCAATCGGCAACGGTGGGGTGGGGGTGACGCGATCCATGCAAAGCATTCTCGAGATGTTCCTTCCCCAGTGACGGCCGTCGTCGTCGCCACTGTGCGTGTTGTTACATCCGAGTGTTACGAAAAGCACGCAGCACCACACCGCCCCAACCACAACCCCAACCACAACCCCAACCACAACCCCAACCACAACCCCAACCACAACCACTCGCTGCACGCGCTTTTGCGCCTACACGCGCTGCCGCTTGCGATGCTCTTCCGGGAGCCCCCAGTCATTCGGCGTTTCGGCCCAGTCGCACCTTTTGACAGGCTCCCCCTTTGCCACGTTCACGGCGATTGGCGCACTGTCCAGTGCCCGTCGGATGCGCAGTTGATTGAAGGCCGAATACCGGCCTTCGCGTCCACGTAGCGATCCCGCACTTCCCGCACCTTCAACCTCGCGCCAAAACAGGTCCCAGCAAGCGCAGCCTGGGTCTTGAGCGTGAGGTGGAGCAAAAAGCTCCGCCGGGGTGTGCTCAGTGACGAGACCACAGAAATGCTCGACGGCGACCGATTCCCTCTCGTAAAACAATGCCTCTGGCGCAGGACGGCCGTCGCCGTGCTCTACACCAACAGCGTACCCCCACAAGTTGTGGACCTTCATTCTGCGCATAAACGGGCGTAGCAGCGCACTGCATCCATCGTCTCGCAGCCTCGCCTGCAGCGTGAGACCCTTCGTCCAGACCGTTTTGGTCGCGAATTCAGCGATGAGCTTGAACACCTCGGCATGAACGCTCGGCTGGTCGCCGTCCGCGGGCGCGGGCGCGGGTGCGGGCGCGGGCGCGGGCGCGGGCGCGGGCGCGGGCGCGGGCGCGGGCGCGGGAGCAGAATACTCTCCGACGTAGCCGGGAAGGGACGACGACGGCCGCATGTCGCGATCGTCTCGATCGTCGTAGTGATGAAACGGCATGGCTGTCGTGCCTTCCACCGCGGCAGCAAGCCTGGCGCCAGGCTGTCACTCCGCCGCGGCCCGCGTCCACCAAGAGCCACACGCACACGACGGGACTTGGCGCCAGTGGGGCGCCAGCCGGCCAGCCTAGCGGGCTCGTTGCCTACCGAAAATGTCGACCAAGAAGGCATCAAAGAGGGTGCCAAAGAAGGTGCCAAAGAAGACGCCACCGTACTGCACGGCGCTTGACGTCGCTGAAGACGACTGGTGCGACCCCAAAGAGTACGACGAGCTGTGGCTCACGCGCGAGTACAAGCGCGAGATCCAACCGAGGCGCGCGGAGCGCCACTATGGAAGCGCACCGGCGCCGGTGGGTTGGGAGGTGGCACGCAAGCAACAGCAGATTCTGTGGGAGTGCGACGGAGGGCATGCAGCGGCACAAGACGAACAGCAAGACGAGGACGACCCGGATCGCGCCTACGACCATCTGGGCGACTTGCACTCGGCGGTGCGCGAGCGAATGGGGACCCCCGACGATTACGCCGCGTTTGTGAGCGAGATGCCGTTTTTGCGCACCGACCCGCTGGTGTTTGCAACGCCGTTTGCGCTGACGGTGGAGGACGATTGCGACCACACCGAAGCCGTGCGGGTGGGCGCGTGGGGCGAGGGCATACCGCTCGCCGATGGCGGGACGGTCTACGTGCGCGTCTTTCCGCGCGGCATCTTGTCGGCCGATTGCCCGCCGAAGCCGAAGCAAGTGTACGTCGTCAACACGCTGCGCACTCTCCCGCCGCCCGCGGGCGCGGGCGCGGGCGCGGGCGCGGGCGCGGGCGCGGGCGCGGGCGCGGGCGCGGGCGGCGACGTGGCGGAGTGGGGGCGCGAGTGCCTGGAGCGCCCGCGCATCCATGCGCAGTGGCGCAGCTGCATCGCCGTCCTGCACGCCGGTTGCCGGATGGCTTATGTGGGCGACGACATCGATTGGATGATGCCGGGCTGGAAGGCGGGCAGCGACACCCTGACCCTGCTGCCGCCCGCGCTCATGGTCGACAACGACGGCGTGGGGGAGGGCGAGTGGTCGGTTCACCCCCCGGCCGACCAGCGCGACGCAACGCGCGTGCACAAGGAGCGCGCACGGCAGGCGGTGGAGCGTGCGCTCGACCGCGCCTACGACCGCGTTGGCCACGCCCGGCCGGCCGGGCGCCGAGTGTGGTGCAGCCGCACCGGGCGGACGCTCAGCGGCCACCGTCTGCTGTCGTGTGCGACACAGCATCTGACGTGGAACGACCTTCCCGAGTGCCTCACCCTGTCGGCGAAGCTGATTCGAACGTACGTCGACATCGAGAAGGTTGCCACGACGGAAGCCGAGAAGGCGCAACCGAGTTTGCCGATGTTGGAGCGCGCGTATGCCGATTCAATCGGACGGGACATTGAGCACGACTGTCCAAAGCCTTCAGCGGCGGCAGCGTACTCTGCAAAGGGCCATTTTCGCGAGCTCTACGAGGCCGTGCTGCTGGAAATGGGGCTTCCGTGCCCGAATACGAAGGTGTGCCCCGGCACCTCCCTGGCCGTGCTTGCGACCCACTTTGCGCACAAGCCTCGGCTTCCGTGCAAGCTGTACGACATGGGCGACCCGGGCGACCCCGGCGAAGGCACGTTCGCGGCCAGTAAAAGCATCGCTGCGTTTGCGATGCAACACGCCAAGGTCGAGAATGCGGCAAGAATGGCCCACTGCGACGACCCGGAGCGGTTCATAGGCGCGCAGCACAGCGCCGACCTGCTCCTCCCCGTGCTGTCGATGGAGGGTCTGCTGTGGCTGACGGCCAGGCGGTCGATGTGGCCGCTGCCGATGTTGCTCGGCAGGGAATCGGGCCTTGCGCTGTACGTGTCGCTCGCCTTGCACCTTGCGCCAACTCGGGAGCACCACTACAACTCGCGGGCTGGGGCTATGCACCAGCAGGATCTGAAGTGCGCGGAGGCCGACTTTGAGGCGCACATGACGGAGGGGTGGAGCCGCTGCAGGAAGTGCTCCTACTTGGACGACGGCCACTATTGCAGTTTCCACGCAAGCAGCGACCCGCCGTCGGCCGAGGACGACAGCTCGGCGCGGCTGCGGGGCAGCATTTGCACTGCGATGCACATCGTCATCGCCGATGCCATGCGATGCGCGACGCGACGTACCGCCGCTGGAGAGACGGGTGCTGACTCGCCCCACGAACGCAGCAGTGCGCGCTGCGACCGCCTCGACACGGGCATTGCCTTTTGGCGCGACACTGGTCGCCAACTGCTTCGCGCAATGTATCGCAACGCCGACGACGACGGCGACGGCGACGACGGAGACGGCAGCGGCAGCGGCGGCCGCGGCGGCCGCGGCGGCCGCGGCGGCGATTCCGACGCCGACGCCGACGCCGACGGTGGCCTTTCGCGCCTGGGAAGCGCCGTGCACGCCGCGCGGAAGCGGCACTTGCCGCGCAGGGGAACTCACGGGAGGCCACCGATTCTGGGCATGCTCGAAGCGACCGAGCGAGCCTCGTTTCGATCGCTGCGCGACGAGGCACTGCACCAGTGCGACCGGTTTGAGCGGTGGCAGCGCACGGGTTGCATGGACGAGGCGGGGGAGGCGGCAAGGCTGCACGAGCTGCGCCAGTCGGGGTACGACCACACCGCGGAGAACCTGCGCGTGCACGGGGTGGTCGACGGCGGTGTCCGGGCCCGGGTCGCAGCGCGCGATCTGGCGGTGGACAGGGTCGTTCAAGCGCTGGAGCGCGGACAGGAGGCGTTTGCCTTGCTCGGGCGCAGCGACGCGGCTCCGCCGCAGCGCGAAGGCGCGACGATCTGGGCCGTGGGCGGCGCGGCCACGGCCTATTGCATCGAGTGTCGGGCACAGCGCATCGACACGCTCGCGTCGGCGCTGTTTGGGGCGTCGGCCTTCGCGTCGTGCCAGGTTTGCGGCGGGCGGCGGTGCCTGTCGTGCGAGACCACGCTCGCCACGGCGGCGACGGCGGTGCGCTGCCCGACGCTTCCGGCGAGCGCGTCGGTGCGCAAGCGTGCGCACGATCGGGGACTGGACATCGACCGGATCGCGCGCACCGACGCGCGGTGCGTGGACTGCCTCGTGGAGCACGGCGAGGCGACGCGCGACACGCTCGAGCAGCGCAACGAGCAGATCAAACGCATCGTTTGCGGCCACCTCAAGCAGGCGGCGGCGTCGG
>Ga0181400_1000544_pt1 | contig 16260 bp, 24 predicted proteins | sample 23SPOviralmetaG_FD_130129 | JGI IMG/M metagenome (GOLD analysis project Ga0181400, IMG submission 130129) | Marine viral communities from the oligotrophic San Pedro Time Series (SPOT) site, San Pedro Channel, CA, USA - 23 SPOT_SRF_2011-06-22 | ecosystem: Environmental > Aquatic > Marine > Strait...
CAACCCCCAATTGATTTAAAAAATACAACTGCTATCAAAAATTTTGATGGTGGAGTTGTTTTTCAACAAGGAGTAGTATTAAGAACTGTATCTAAATTTGTAATGGGTACAGATGAAGATGCTTTACTACCAATCCCAGTTTTTTATGATCCATCAACTAAGAAAATTCTTAAATCATCAGTTCCAAAAGAACTTAGAGAAGAATTAGCTGACGAATTAATGGATTAGATTTGAAGAATATCTTTGATTGGTTAAAGGCAATTAATACTACTAAACCTCCTGTTGAGTCATTTACTGATAAAGATTGGGAGGTTTGGAATAGTTATATGATACATAGATTTATATCTATGAACCCTGATTATATTGAAGTTGTTAACTATGTACAGGATTTTCCACCTCAAGAAAAAAAGATGATATATTCTATTTATAAAGAATTTATCCCTAAAAATAATAGATGGAATAAATATATTAAATCTAAAATTAAACAACCTAATAAAGATTTAGTAAATCATATTAAAGATTATTTTAAATGTTCAAGTAAAGAATCAAAAGAATATATTTATATGTTGGATAAACCAGAAATTAGTCGTATATTAACAAATAGAGGACTAGATAAAAAAGAACTAAAAACTATACTAAAATGAAAATTCAAGTTTACAAATTCCTAAAATCAGAAGCTGAAGCAGATAAAAATAAAGCATTAGCAAGTATTGAACTATTAACAAACAACCCAGCAGGAATAGGTGATCACTCAACTAAGGACTATTGGGATAATTGTACTGAAGCTCTTAAATTGTTAGCATCGGCCGATGAAAGATTAGAAATATTAGAAAAGTATTTTGAAATTAAAGGCCAAGTTAATGGGTGATACAGTTAAAAAATATTTTACAGATATGAGCGATAGAGAAATTATTAATTCTAAGCATTCAAAAAAGAAAATACAAGAATATATGGATGATGAAATAAATCAAACCATAACTATTTTTGAAGAAGAATATCCTGAATTAGCAGAAGAATTTCAAAACATACAAGAAGAAATGTATGAAATGTTTGCTCGTAAACATATGGATTATGGGTTAAATAATATTGCTTTAGGTGGAGATATCGTTAATAACAGCGATGATAAACAATTTTCACTAACTGGGTTATGTATTAGATTAACTGACAAAATATCACGTTTAAAAAATCTATTAGTAAATGGTAGAGCATTTGTTAAAGGAGAAGGGATGGAAGATACGTTTATTGATATAGCTAATTATGGAATAATTGGTCTTTTAGTAGGTCGAGATAAATGGAAAAAATAGTTTGGCTAAAAAAATTCCAAAAATTGTAAAGGAGATTAAAAATAACCCTCCTAACCCAATTAATTTTGCTTATCAAAAGAATATATCATATTCTCAAATGTCTATATTTAGGAATTGCGCTTATAGATGGAAACTACAATATAAAGATAAGATTAAAAGATTTAATTCATCTATTCATACTGTATTTGGAACTGCAATCCACGAAAGTATGCAACATTACTTAGATGTTATGTATGAAAAGTCAGCGGCAGCAGCAGATAGAGAAATAAACATGGAAGAGTATTTCCAAGATAAATTTATATCTGAATATCAATCCCAATATAAATCTAATAATAATGAACACTTCTCCTCAGCTGAAGAAATGAGAGAATTTTTTGAAGATGGTGTTTCTATTTTAGATTGGTTTAAGAAAAAACGTAGTAGATATTTTAATAAAAAAGGTACATATTTAGTAGGTTGTGAAATACCAATTGCAATCGCACCAAATAAAATGTATAATAACGTATTATACATGGGGTATTTAGATGTTGTCACATATAATGAAAAAACAGATACATTCAAAATAATCGACATAAAAACCAGTACTAAGGGTTGGAACAGTTATGCTAAAAAAGATGAAAATAAACATTTTCAATTAATTTTATATAAACAATATTTCTCTGAACAATATGGCATTCCTTTAGATAAAATTGAAATTGAATTTTTTATAGTAAAAAGAAAAGTATTAGATTGGGATGATGATAATATTATGTCTCCTCATCAAGCTTACAGAGTGCAAACATTTGCTCCACCAAGTGGTAAAATTAAATTAAATAGAGCTAAAAGTGCTGTTAATAGTTTTATAACAGAGTGTTTTAGTTCAAGTGGAAAAATTAAAGAAATAGATTATCCAAAATCACCTTCTAAATGGAATTGTACGTTTTGTCCTTATGGAGAAGATAAAGAATTATGTGGAGCAAAGGCGCATTTTGAGTAGATAATGATATATGTATAATAAATGTTTTAATTAATAAAGACTATGACAAATAAAAAACCAATGACACTAACGAGTGTTAAAGTTAAGAGCGATTTATTCGAGGATTTTAAAATTGAATGTGTAAAGCGTAAATTTTCTTTTCAAAAACTTGCCGACCGTAGCTTGTTTTTGTATCTTACAAATGAAGATTTTCGTAAACAAATTACCAATCAAATTAATATCGATCTATAAATCCTATGAACAAAAACTTTAAGTATATCCCTAAGGATAAAAGAAAAAAAATACTTCTAATTTGCGATGATATTAGAGTACATTCTGGTGTAGCTACAATAGCAAAAGAAATTGTAATACATACGGCTCAACATTTTAATTGGGTCCAAATAGCTGGATCAATAAACCACCCAGAAAAAAATAAAAGATTAGACTTATCGGAAAGCACTGATAAATTATCAGGATTAAATGATTCATCTGTTATCTTATATCCTAGTGATGGTTATGGAAACCCATCGATAATAAGAGAAATAATAAAGATGGAAAAACCCGATGCTTTATTTTTAATTACAGATCCAAGATATTTTATGCATATTTGGAATATGGAACAAGAAATCAGAAAAAGCATCCCAATTTCTTATTTAAATATCTGGGATGATTATCCAGCTCCAATGTATAATAGACCTTATTATGAAGCATGTGATTTACTAATGGGTATATCAAAACAAACAGTTAATATTAATAAATTAGTATTGAAAGGTCATGAAGGTAATAGAATATTTAGGTATATTCCTCACGGAAAAGATACATCTAATTTCTTCCCAGTTGATAGTAATGATTTAGAATATAACAATTTTAAGTCATCTTTATTTGGGACTAAAAACCCTAAATTTACTTTATTTTTTAATTCCAGGAATATTAGAAGAAAACAAATCCCAGATGCAATGTTAGCTTTTAGAGCATTTTTAGATTCTCTACCAAAAGAAGAAGCTAAAGAATGTTGTATGGTTTTAAAAACAGAAAAAATAACAGATGCTGGGACTGACTTACCTAAGATAAAAGAGTATTTATTTGAAGAAGAATATAATAATAATATAATTTTTATAGATAAAAGATTAACAGAACAGCAATTAAATTGGTTGTATAATATAGCTGATGCTCATATTTTACTTACTTCTAATGAAGGTTGGGGTTTAGCAAATACTGAGGCAATGTTAGCAGGTACACCTATTATAGCTAATGTAACAGGTGGAATGCAAGATCAAATGAGATTTGTAGATGAAAATGGAAAATGGTTTACACCTAGTGCTGATGTGCCTTCTAATCATAGAGGTACTTATAAAGAACATGGGGAATGGGCATTCCCAGTTTACCCAACTTCAAGATCAATTCAAGGTTCTCCTCCAACACCCTATATTTTTGATGATAGATGTAAATGGGAAGATGCTATGGAAAGAATAAAAGAATGTTATAATTTAGGTAGAAAAGAATTAAAACGAAGAGGATCAAAAGGAAGAGAATGGGCTTTAAGCAAAGAAGCAGGCTTTAATTCAAAACATCAAGCAGAAAGAGTTATTGATGCTTTAGACACATTATTTGATACTTGGAAACCAAGAGAAAAATATGAAATAATTAATACTAACAATTATAAAGGGAAATTTTTAAATCATAAAATTATATACTAATGAGTAAACCACGTTTTGTAATAAGTTGCCCATTTGATACCTATTCGGGTTATGGAGCACGTAGTCGTGATATAGTTAAAGCGATAATAGAACTAGATAAATATGAAGTTCAACTTTTACCTCAAAAATGGGGAGAAACTTCATGGGGATTTTGTAAAGACCACTCAGAATGGGAATTTTTGTTAAAACATATAGTTCCCCAAAATTGGCAACAAATGCAACCTGAAATTTGGGCTCAAATTACAATCCCAAATGAATTTCAACCTGTGGGTAAATATAATATTGGAATAACAGCTGGGATTGAATCTACCGCTTGTAAGCCTGAATGGATTGAAGGGTTAAATAGAATGAACACAAATTGGGTTTCTTCAAAATTTGCTAAAACCACATTTGAAAAAATGGCTTTTGACAAAAAGGATAAAAGAACGAACCAAGTAATACAACAAATAAAATTAAATAAACCAATTGAAGTTGTATTTGAGGGGGCTGATCTATCAGTATATAAATCAATCAAACCTTCAGAAATTAAAACTATTGATTTAAAAGATATTAAAGAAGAATTTTGTTATTTATTTGTAGGGCATTGGATGCAAGGTGAATTTGGTCATGATAGAAAAAATGTTGGTGTTTTAATTAAATCTTTTTATGAGGCCTTTAGACATAAAATTAATAAAAAACCAGCTTTAATATTAAAAGCTTCAACTGGAGTTGCCTCTTATTTAAGTAGAGATTCTATTTTAGATAAAATTAAAACTATAAAAGATAGTTATGGAGGCGCTAGATTACCTAATATTTATTTATTAAATGGAGAGTTTGATGATTCTGAAATGAATGAGTTATATAATCATCCTAAAGTTAAGGCAATGGTTAGTTTTACAAAAGGAGAAGGGTTTGGTCGTCCTTTATTAGAATTTGGTTTAACTGGAAAACCAATTATTGCTTCTGGATGGAGTGGTCATCTTGACTTTTTAACCCCCGCGAATAATGTATTATTATCTGGGAATTTAGAAAATGTACATTCTTCAGCTGCCAATAACTGGTTAATAAAAGAATCACAATGGTTTCAAGTAAATGATAAACAAGGTGTTAGTGCTTTAAAAGAGGTTTATAAAAATTATAAACAATACTTAAAAAGATCTAGAAAACAAAAATATTATGTTACACAAAACTTTAGTTGGGATAAGATGAAAGAATTAGTTGGGGATCTTTTAACAAAAAATACACCTGAATTACCTTCACAAGTAAAATTAAATTTACCTAAACTACAATTACCTAAATTACAACTACCAAAACTTCAAAAATTAAAATAAAATGAATTTAGATACAATTATAGATTGTCCAAAATCTGGAGGTGATCTTTGTTATAAAACAGAAATAAATAAAGATATAACTAATTATCTTAGTTTATCCTGTGGTTTTTGGACAAATACCTTAATGGAAAAGGATTCAAAATTTTACACTGAACAAGTTATTAGCCTTCCTGAATTGTATAAAGATATATCTTGGGAAGATCCTAAAACAAACTTAATTTGGATACCAAATACAATAAATATACAAGATAAAGGAATGGTTTTTGCTAATGGTTCTAATGCTAAAGATTGGAAGTGGTCAGCTGTAAAGGCAATACCCTTAAAAGAAAGTGATGAAGCTAAAGTAGAAGGTCAAACACATAAGATGGATATGTCTACAATAAAATCCTTTAAAGAACGTGACTACATAGATGCTCTTTCGTATATTGGAGTACTACCAGAATAAATGAAGATATTAGTTACAGGAGGAGTTGGGTTTATAGGAACAGCCTTAATTAAAAAATTGTTAACCGAGGGACATAATGTTCACTCATTAGATAATTATGAAATTGGTGTTATTGAAAATGAAATAGCTGGTTGTAATTATCATATTGGGGATATAGAAAATATAAGTTTAATGGATAAAGATTTTGATCTAATATTTCATTTAGCTGCTCTATCTAGAATACAACCTTCATTTAATAATCCAAATGAAACCTACAGAGTTAATACAATTGGAACACAAAGGGTATGTGAATTTGCTAGATTAACGGGAGCTAAAGTTGTATATGCTGGTTCATCTTCTAGGTGGCATAACCCATATCAATCTCCTTATGCTGCATGTAAACATATGGGGGAAGAAGCTTGTAAAATGTACAAGAAAACGTATGGAATGGATATTGAAATAGTTAGATTTTACAATGTTTATGGACCAGGGGAAATAGTAGATGGGGATTGGTCAGCAGTAATTGGTAAATGGAGGCGTCAAGTTAGAGATGGAGAACCAATAACAATTGTAGGTAATGGTGAACAAAGAAGAGATTTTACTCATATAGATGATATTATAGATGGGTTATGGAAAATAGGAATAAAAGATTTAGTTCATAAAGATGCCTGGGAATTAGGAACAGGTATGAATTATTCTATAAATGATGTTTATTTAATGTTTAAAGAGAGATTTGGGTGTGATTATATTAATTTACCTGATCAATCTGGAAATTATAAAATTACATTAAGAGAAAATGATGATAGTTTAAATAGACTAGGATGGAAACCCTATGATAAATTAAGAGATTATATACTAAGTTTAAATAAATGAAAATAAGTTACGCAATAACAGTATGTAATGAATTTGTAGAAATACAAAACCTCATTTCTTTTTTATTAGACCATAAAAGACATGAAGATAGTATAGTTGTGCTTTATGATATTAAAAATGGTCATGAAGGAATAGAACAATTCTTAAGAGCAAAATCAGTTAATTGTGAAATATCTTGGGTACCAGGAGAATTTGAGGGTCATTTTGCTGATTGGAAAAATAAACTTACATCAATATGTGATGGAGATTATATATTTCAAATTGATGCTGATGAAATACCAGATAAACAGTTAATAATTTCATTGCCTAAAATAATAGAGGGCAATCCCGATAATGAAGTTTATTTAGTACCTAGAGTTAATACCGTAGAAGGATTAACTGATAAGCATATTAAAAAATGGGGATGGAGAGTAGATAATAAAGGTTGGATTAATTGGCCTGATTATCAATGGAGAATTTGGAAAAACAAACCAGAAATTAAATGGGTAAATAAAGTCCATGAAAAATTAGAAGGTTTTAAAACTTATGCCAATTTACCCCCTATGAAAGATTTAGCATTATATCATCCAAAAGAAATAAAAAGACAAGAACAACAAAACGAATATTATAGCACATTATAAATGGGAATAATACAAAAACAACTAGCAAAGGTAGAATTTAAAGATCAAAAATGTGAATTTTTTGAAATAGAATTAAATGATGGTCCTATAATTCATCTGCAAAATAATTCATTTAGGATAGAAATGAAACCTGACGAATTTCAACAGTTTGCTGTAAACATAGTAAATAGTGCCAATAAAATGATTCAGTATAAAAAAATAGGACATTAGAATGGATAAACATTTATTATTAAATAAAACCTTTGAGGACATATCAGAAATAACTAATGGAAGATATGTAACTCTTAGAAATTATGATTTAATTCCAGAGGATTCTTCAATGGAAAATGATATAGATATATTAATAAAACCTTTATTTATACAAGAAATTATAGATAAAGTAAAACCTTATGGATATAAAATATATCAAGATAGTAATAATTGTTTATATGGTGCACAACCTCATATTCACTTTAAACATAGTAACCTAAATGTTCATTTTGACATAACAACAGGTTTATACTATAGAAGTATAGCAGATAATAATATTTTTGTTAATATTGATAATAGATTAACTAAAAGTATAATAGATAATAGAATAAAAGTTAAGAATATATACCAAAATATTCCTCATCCTAATGATGAAATAGTTCATTTAATTTGTCACTGTATCTTTGATAAAAGAAAAACAACAAACAGGTATGAAAAGCAGATCATAAACTTAGTAGACCAGATAAACCCTCATATTATTAAAAATACCTTAGGTTTAATATTTTATAAGGCAACTGATATGATATTTACTAAAGTTATGAATAAAGATATAAAAGATTTATTTGAATCATATATAACATTTAAAGATTATTAATATGAAAAAAAATGCAATATATACCATTGTAATAGGTAAGGAAGCAGAAGAATATGCAGAGTATTGTTTACCTTCACAAAAATACTATGCTGATTCCATAGAAGCTGAATTTTATGTGTTAAAAGAAGAAGTATTTAAGTCAGAATACCCTACAGGCCATTTTAATTTAATTTCAGCAATAGAACATTTTTTAAAAACCGATCACGAAAGATTTTTGTATATGGATGCTGATATTATTATCCATAAAAACACACCAAACATGTTTGATGTTTTTAAACCTGGGGAATTGTATTTAAGGTATGGGAACACCTATGATATATGGTATGATTGGATGTGTAAAAATCAATCCCAATTAGATATGGATGGGTTAAAAGATATGTTTGAGTACTACTGGAGCTCAGGTATAATATTAGCGGATAGAGAACAGCTAATAAAAATGATGGAATGGTGGAAACCTCCTTATGTGGTTGGTCAATGGCATGGAGAAATGGGACATATGAATTGGGCGATAGCAAAATCAGGCTTAAAACCTGTAGAAATGCCTGGAAGATGGCACTATACAAGAGTTTGGGCTGATGGTTATAGAGGTAAATCTTTAAAAGATGGGCAAGTAGATAAGATAGAAGATATCTATATGATGCATTACGCAGGTTGTGGTCATAAAGTAACAGCTATAAAGAAAGATTTAGAAAAATATGGTTATATGGGTTGTGATGATGGGAAGTTTTTAGATGATCTAGAACCCCATATGAATGTAAACGCAGGTATGATAACTTTATCTTCTGATAGGTTAAAAAATCCCATAATGCATGATAGATTTGATATTGAAGATAATATTGGGGAATCAATTCACATCCATTATAAAAACATAAGAATGGATTTTACTGTAAGAGATTTTCTATCATTGGCCCAGGGATGTTCTGATTCTTTGCATAAATTATACTAGTACAATGTTTGAAACTCCCTTTCTTATTAATGTTAATATTTCTACTTTTGAAGACTATATAAAGTCTTTAGCTACAACTGGGAAGAAAAATTATAAATATTCTAAAAAACAAAACGAAGATTTAAAATATAATTTAATCCCTTATAATCAGGAATTAGTTAACTTTTTTATGAGTTTATGGGAAAATCAACTTATTAGAGGGGAAAAAAGGAAATGGGGGTTTCCGTCTAATTATATCCATTATCTAGCAAATATTGGGGTAATAAAATTATTTGCGGCTTACACAGAAGAAGATAATACTGTATTATCAATTCATTTTGTAGAAAAATATAATGATTATGTTTACTGTCATCCTCCTTTATATGATAAAGAAACAACTAATAATAGATATATGGCAAAATATATGTGGTTTAACTTAATAAATTATTATATAGATAATAAAGAAATTAATTGGATAGATTTTGGTGCTGGTAACAGAGGTACATGGAAAGATTTAGTAAAAAATAGACAGCAATATATGGATAAAATGGCTTATAAATGGTTATATGTCCCCAAAAATGTAAAAGAAAACCCCGATAGAGAATTGCCTTATATAGTAAATAAAAGTAACAATCAAAGAAAATTAATGTTAAAAAATTAAAAATGAAAGAACAATCAATTTTAAATAAAGTTGGTGAAGGTATTAAAGAAATTTTACCTTATTTAGAGGTAAAAGAATACCCTAATATATTAGATGTAGGATGTTTTGGAAGGCAAGGACAAAATGGATCACAAGCTATAATAGATAGTTTTTACATTAAAGGTAATATTACTGCGATGTCCTATAAAAATTTAATCCCCCATGATATATTTAAAGAAGGTAAGATAAAACATATAGAAGGAGATTATTTTTCTCAAAAAATATCAAGTACTTATGATTTAATTTATTTTGATTTAGGTTGGGAAGGACAATTAAAAATGATTGAAACTGAATTAGAAACTTTAATGTACGAAAGGCTTAATGATGGGGGGTATCTGATATTTTATATGTTTACTAATAACAATTACGGTCATGCAAAACAAATTCAGGATAATTTGAATAATTTTTGGGGTGTTAATACTTTAAATCCTTCTTCTATTATTAAAACGATAAATAATTTAAATCCCTTATATAAAATAAGGTGTATTAATACTGAAATTGCAAGACCATATATAACATGGATAACTTTACAAAAATAAATGACTGCAAAAAATAAATGGTTTATAGCAATAAAGAAAAATAGTGGTAACTTATTTGATACTACTGATTTTACCCCAATAGAATCTCCCATTGGAACTTATTATGCTGATCCATTTATTTATAAACATAAAGGTATTAATTATTTGTTTTTTGAAGAATATGATTACCAAAAGGGGATCATTTCTTATAGTATTATTAATAATGATTTAACTATTACCCCTCCTACTAAAATTATAGAAGAACCATTTCACTTATCATTTCCAAACCTATTTGAAGATGATGGAGAAATATATATGATACCTGAAACAGGAAACTCAGGAAAAGTAATATTATACAAATCAGAATCTTTTCCTAATAAGTGGGTACCTATTAAAACAATAGCTGAGAATATTAGGACTTCTGATATAGAGATTTTTAAACATAAGGACATATATTGGTTGTTTACAACTCATGGTGCTAATTTAGATGATAGTTTATTAATAATGTATTCTAATGATTTATTAGGTGAATGGAAAGTATTAGGAATAGATGATATACCACATTCTCGCCCTGCTGGTAAAATTTTTAATCATAATAATAAAATAATAAGGCCAGTACAAGATTGTTCAAAATTATATGGTTATGGGTTAGTTTTTAAATCTATAGAAATAAATGAAAATGGGTATAAGGAAGAGATTATTAATAGAATTAATCCTGATTGGTATCCTAAAATAATTGGAACTCATACTTTTAATTATAATGATGATTATATAGTAATTGATGGTAAAATTAAGATAAATGAATAAAGAAAATATTTATGTAAAAGATATAGGGGACATTGATATATCCCCTAAAAATATAGTTCTAATTAATTCTACTCATGTTGATAAACCAAAAAGAATTTATGAAGTTTGGGAAGGATGTATAATTGGGGAAGAGACTTTAGATTTATTTGTAATAAGAAAACATACACCTTGGGTTGATGAAAAAATTATTAATGACAAACAACTAATAAGAAATATACTAGACTATACTCAAACATCTATAAATAACATAGTTAGAACATTTAAAATAAGTAATGATATAGCCATTACAGAGTACCACCCAAATTGGTCCCCTTTAATTATTAAATCAGCTAATAATTTTTACCCCTCAGACTATGCAACTGATCTCCAAAATAGATTTTACAAATATTTTTCAGATAAAAAGTATGTTAATAGTTTTTGTACTCAAATATTAAATTCTCTTTTTAGAATGTCAGATGAGTTGGGAATATCTTTTGAAGATATTGCCCCAAATAATATTCTGGTTAATGAAGATTTTACTGAATTTAAAATTATAGATATTAGTTCTTTAAGAAAAGAAAAATTTGAAAATAAATATTCACTTACCCAAATTATTTATGGGGACGGAGCTAATGACCTAAAATTTATTAATCCTCAATTGTTACATAATTCCTGGGATAATTATATACCACTAACTTTTTGTATTAGTACTTATAATAACCTAGAATATCTTAAAATAGCCATAAAATCTGTAAGAGAAAATAGTTATTATAAAAATGCACCTTTTATAATTCATGCAGAAAATTGTTCTGATGGAACAAATAAATGGTTAGCTAAAAACTCAAAAAAATATAATCTAGAATATTATATTGATAAAAATGAAATACCTTTAGGTATAGGGGGTGGGATGAATTTTTGTGCTGATAAGGTAAAGACTGAATTTATAATGTTTCTACATTCTGATTTTTATGTTACTAAAAATTGGGATAAGCCTTTAGTAGATACTTTTGATAAATACCCAGATAAAAAAATGTGGGTTAATTCCCATAGGGTAGAACCAAATATGTTTGGCAACTCTACTAATAGACCTGGAACTGTTATTGTAGAAAAAGATATTTTTGGTGCTTACTATCATGATTTTAATAATGAATATTTTGAAGAGTGGGGACAAGAATTTACTAAAATAAATAATTTTGAAGTTCCAAAAGGAGAAGGTGTTTCTGGGTTAATTAGAAAAAAAGATTGGGATGAAATAGGAGGAAATGATCCTTTATTTGCACCCTCTAGTTGGGATGATATGGATTTATTTTTAAGAATGCTACATAAAAATTTTAAATTTATTTTGACTAGTAAAAGTTTAGTATGGCATTTTGGAGCAAGAGGAAGCCATAGATTAGAAGAAAATAATGGTAAAAGTTCTGAAAGGCAACAATTATGTGAACAAAGAAATGTTAAAAAATGGTTGAAGAAGTGGAAATCTTTACCTATATTTGATGAATATGAAATGATAAAGGGGCTAAAACAATAAAATTAAATATATGAATAAAATAACTTTAGTTATACCTAGTTATAATAATCTAAGACATTTAAAAAATGCATATAGTAGTGTTAGAAAACATTATACTGATGAAGTAGAATTAATATTAATAGATGATGGTTCTGATGATGGAACTATTGAGTGGTTGGATTCTTTAAATGATAATAATTTGATTTATTGGAAAGAACCAAGTAGGATAGGACATACTATTTTATATGATAAAGGAATTGATAAGGCAACCCATGATATCGTAGGTATATTACATGCAGATATGTATATTGCCCCCAACTACATAGAAAACTTAATAAAACATCTAAAACCAGGTACAGTTATTTGTGGAACAAGAGTTGAACCACCTTTACACCCCCCTGGAAATGAAAAAATTATTAAAGACTTTGGTTTAGATTTTGATTCACTTAAAATTAATGAATTTTATAAATTTTCTAAGGAAGAAATAAAAAAATCAAAAGATTTGACTACTAAAGGAATGTTTGCACCTTGGATTTTGTATAAAAAAGATTTTAAATCCATGGGTGGTCATGATTGGGGTTTTGCTCCATTTCCTTTTGAAGACTCAGACATATTCCAACGATGGCTTATTGCTGGTTATGAATTAATACAAAGTAGAGATGCTTTAGTTTATCATTTAACTTGTAGAGGTCATAGGTGGAATGATAAAGCTGGTGGGGATATTGGTAAAAATGATAATAGTTATAAAATATTTGAAGCAAAGGCAAGAAAACATTATCTAAAAAAGTGGGGGAGTTGGATACAAAATGATGAATACGGTCATCCTATTTTAATCCCAGTTTATAGAAAAAAATTAGTAATACTTAATTCTAACGATGGTTTAAAATCATTAAATGATTGGTTTAATGGTGGGGATGATATTATAGTAACAATTAATGGTAATAATTTTACTCAAAATGATGTGCAATATATTGTTCAATTGAACCAAATAATAGAAGATAGTGGAGAAATAGGAGAATTTAAATTAGGTAATGTTTCTATAAAAATAAATAAAATAGAAGATATATCCTTAAAGCTTATCCAATAAAATTTGGCTTCTCAAAATATAGTTCGTATATTCCAGCCTAATTTTTAAAAGGTTATATATTTATGCAACAGACTATTAAAATCCCCCGTACTGTGAAAATGATCCCATGTATTAGATGTAAAGAAGACATGCCCGAATTAAGGTTAACTAAATTTGGATATGATTTTTGTGTTAATTGTTCTACAGTGGGTGCTAAAAGAGGTATTCCTGTAACAAGAGGATCAGGTGATCATACGTACACTGAAACTATTGTTATGGAAGAAGATCAATATGAACAGTTTGTAGTAGCATCTGCCATTGAACGTGGTGATAAAAATGCTGCTAAAGCTGAAATGTTAAATATGGACAAAGAAGATCGAAATTTACAAGGCCCATTCCAAATTATTAATAATACAGATAAAGATAGAAGCTAATGCCAAAGGCAAAACCACTATCTAAAGAACAAATTTTAGCAGCTCAAGCCAAAACAAAATCAAATATGGCGGCTGCTAGGTATCTTCATGTTTCATATCAACATTATAAGAAGTGGGCTAAATTATATAAATTATTTGCTGGGCATAAAAACCAACAAGGTAAAGGTATACCTAAATTTTTAAAGGGGCCTAAAAAAATGCCTCATATGTTAGAAATAATTGAAGGTAGAATAGCAGCATCTTCATTTAATCCTAATAAACTTAAGTATGCTCTTATAGAGCAAGGATATTTATCGGAGGAATGTGCTGTATGTTCATTCAAAGAAAGGCGAGTATTAGATTATAAAATGCCTTTATTACTCCATTTTAAAGATAATAATAGTAATAATTACAGCTTAGATAATGTTCAATTATTATGTTACAACCATTACTTTTTAACTGTTGGTGATATTTTTAATACTAAAGATGTTAAACAAATTGAAACTAAACAAGAACATTTTGGTACAAGTGAAAAAGTAGAATGGGAAGTAGATGATTATCATTTACAACGTTTAAAAGAATTAGGTTTAGATAGTGATGAAGATGATGTTAACCAATATATTTCAAGAATATGAAAAAGGCAAGACGAGCTAGATCGTTAGATAAAAAATATCATAAAATAACTAAAGATTATGATAAACAAAAATCTAGACATCTAGAAAAATTAACTGATAAAATACTTAAGAATGATGAGAAAGCCCAACAATTAAAATCTAAAACAATGAAGGGTGATTTTCTAAAAAACTTTTAATTATGAGAACATTTTTATTATTATTTATATTATTTATTGTACCTTCAAATAAACCTCTCCCCCAAGAATTACCTAAATTAAAAATTAAGGAGGTAAAAGAAGAGGTTGTTGAGATTAAAGGTATGAACGAATTTTTATTTGCTATAGGACACCAAGAATCAGGTAACAGATATTTTATTGTGAATAGATATGGTTATATGGGTAAATATCAATTTGGTAAGTCAACATTAAAAACTTTAAAAATTAAAGTAACTAAAGAAGCATTCCTAAATAGTCCTGATTTACAGGAATATGCTATGAAGCAAAATTTATTATATAATAAAAAAAGATTACAAAAATATATAAATAAGTTTGATGGTAAAATAGTAAATGGTATACTAGTAACAGAATCAGGTTTATTAGCAGCAGCTCATTTAGGTGGAGCTGGAAGTGTAAAAAAATGGTTTAGAAATGGTAAAATCAAAAAAGATGGGAATGGGGTAAAAATAACTACTTATATGCGGCGTTTTTCTGATTATACATTATATTTATGATAAAAAGATTATGGCACGAATTGTTGTATCGGATTACAAAGCTAATAAGCGTAAAAAACGACCTGGAATACACTCAAAAAATAACACAAGTAGAAGCAAACAAAGTAAAAACTATGTCAAAGCCTATAGGGGTCAAGGGAAATAATATAAGATTAAGTACGTTATCATTATTTAATCATATGACTGAAGAAGATTTTATGGCTATCCATAATGCAGGCCAATTGAAAAATTTATGTATGGCTTTAAGCTTAGATCTACAATCAATTAATGATGAAAAATTTAAAGACAATAACACTTACTCAGCATGAATGGTATGATTCTATGAAGACACCTAGTCCTTATAGAAATAGGAAAAAATATTATAAAAAAATCAAACATAAGAAAAGCGGCGACCCATTTGGTTGCCGCAAATATTTTTCGTATATTCACGTATAAAATAAAGGTTACATTATATGGCATTATGGAAATTCACAAATTTAAATAAACACGGAAATTATAGGTCAAGAATAATTCATACTGAAGGGGCACTAAGCATCCCAGGTAGTGGGTTTGGTTCAACTATATTTGCAAATAGATTTAAATATAAATATACACACCCTGTTATGTCTCCTGGGTTAACAGTATTAAATGGCAAAAAATACCTTATGCCCTTATGGAAAGAAGTAGATCCAAATACAACATTAGATGATATAGAATGGATCAAACCAAAACCTAAAGTAAAACAAGAACCAATAGTTGTAATGACTGTTAGCAGTAGTGACGCAAATAAAACGTATAAAACGGTATATTACCCAGATTCAGGCAAATTTCATTGTAATTGTCCAGGTAGATGGAGAGCGTTTGATGGTAAATGTAAACACATAAAAGCATTAGAATTAAAAATAAATAAATAAATAAAGGTTATGACAGAATTACAAAATTTTATAGATAATATGCGTGCTACAAGTAGTAGTACAGAAAAAGTTCAAATAATA
>Ga0181400_1000546_pt1 | contig 16253 bp, 11 predicted proteins | sample 23SPOviralmetaG_FD_130129 | JGI IMG/M metagenome (GOLD analysis project Ga0181400, IMG submission 130129) | Marine viral communities from the oligotrophic San Pedro Time Series (SPOT) site, San Pedro Channel, CA, USA - 23 SPOT_SRF_2011-06-22 | ecosystem: Environmental > Aquatic > Marine > Strait...
GGTGTATCCGTAGAGCAAGATTACGAAGTACTTAATCAGCGTCGAGTAATCGTTGCTAGCCAGTCACTCGGCTTCAACCAACTCGTTGCTAATAACGGTACTACTGACGTATCTGTTGTTAAGCTAGTCCAAGCGGGCTCTTAATAGCTAGATAAATAAACTGGGGAGGGTTTCCTCCCCAAGTTTTTACTAATTGATTTATTATGGCAGATTTAATTACTCTTGCAGAATATAAAGAAGCAGAAGGGATCGCAAGTCCTAAAGAAGACCTGCGTCTTGCTTCCTTGATTCCCTCCGTGAGTCAATTAGTAAAAACTTATTGTGGTAATTCTTTAGTGGATTATTACTCAGTAAACAAAGTAGAAACTTTTAACATTGATTGGAGTACTCATCTGGTACAGCTTACAGAGAGCCCTGTCAATAGCATTGTTTCAGTAGAAAAAAGAGATTCCGTTACAGAAAGTTATAGCACCGTGGCAACTACAGAATATTATCTTGACGCTTCGACGGATAGTATACTCTATGTAACGGGATCTACCTACAAAAACTGGCCTCGTGGAGCGGGGTCTGTAAAAGTTACGTATAAGGCAGGATATTCTACCTGCCCTGCGGACTTAAATCTTGCAGTAATTGACTTAATTACATACTACTTAAAAGATGAGCACAAAGAACGACGAACTCTTGGCGGAGCGAGTATTCAAAATCAGGGTTCCACTAGTCTTCGAGATAGTGTAGCATTTCCAGACCATATTAAGCGAGTACTTGATATGTATAAAAACTTTTAATGGCTAAGGGTAATTTAACAAAAGTCCTAAAAGAGCTGGATAAAAGTTTACAGAAAAGCTCAGAAGCGTATCGTACTTTAATATCAAATAAGCAAGCGCACTATATAATTGTCAATAAAAAAGATATTAAACAACAAATTAAACAACAACTATCAATTGTAGAAAAAGACGGACGATTTCAGAGCCTTACAGAGGGGTTAGAAAAAATTATCGACACAGAAGTTGATAATATGTACGAGTACTTAGCCACTAATTTACACCCCTCTAAGTTTGAGACAAATAGAAGAAAATATTTAACTAGTAATTACTCAAAAGGCTCAAATATTTTAACAGTTGTGTTAGAAACAAAAGAAGGAGTTGAGCCTAGAGACGTTTTCGCTTATTTTAGAAGAATTAAACAAAGATCGCAGAAAAACTTAGTTAAGAAACTAAATGCTGAAATTAAAAAATTAAATGCCCGTAACAAGAATAAAAGAGAAGAGGTTCAAGCCTCCGATTTTTTAGATATTGGCCATATTGGAAGCTCTGCTGTATCTCTGCAAAGAAAAGCAGCAGTACAAAAAACTCTTTATAATTTTAGTCAACAACAAAACCCTACAGTTAGAAAGTTTTTATCTAGTGTAGCAGACGATATAGGAATTAAATTAGAAAAGACACCCTCGAAAAAGAAAGTAGGAGGGAAAGAAGTAATTTCAATTACTTTAGAAAGTTCAAGACTAAACAAGAAAGAGGGCAGAGAAAAGTTAGCTACTTTAGCGGGCGATTTGAATAAAAAACTATTTGAAGCCGCAGAAAATTATGGGGAGCAGTGGGCAGACTTAAAAGGTTCGCCCTCGGCACTTGACAGAGTTGAACAACAACTACTAAACGAGTTTGCAAAAATTAAAGGTAAAAAGAACTTTAAAGCACAGCCGTTAAATAAAAATAAGTCTAGTGCAACTCTTAACAGAAAAACAAAAACCAAAAAAGGAAGTGGCTTTAAAGATTCAAAGAAGGCTCCTCCTGTTAATTTTGGAAGAATAGAAGATAAACAGCAGTCTCCAATACAACTAATGGGGCTGTTAAATGCAAAATTGCCAAGAACAGTTGCTTCTAATATGGGGGCTCCTCGACTTGAAAACGTTACAGGACGATTTGCTGCAAGTGTACGAGTTACTGACGTAAGCCGTACGCCAAGAGGGTTTCCAAGTGTAGGGTACACCTACCAGAGAGATCCTTATAGTGTATACGAAGCATCGAGTGGCACAAGATTTGCAAGTACAGAAAGAGACCCTCGTACTTTAATTGATGCTTCAATAAGAGAAATAGCAGTAGAGTTAATGACAACAAGGCTGTATACCAGGAGACTATAATGGCAAGTAGAGACTATACATCAAGACGCTCTAATATATTAGATGCCTTAGTAGTCAAACTAAAAGATATAGATGGTTCTGGAGCGTTCCTTACTGATGTTGCGAACAATGTACATCCTCGACTAAAATTCTGGGATGAAGTTGTAGATTTTCCAGCACTTCATTTAAATGCTGGAGGAGAGACAAGAGAGTACCAAGCAGGGGGATACAAAGATAGATTTTTAAGCGTTACCATTCGTTGTTATGTTTCTGATGAAGAAAATGCAACTGAAGCTTTAAATGTATTAATGGAAGATATTGAAACAGTTGTTGAAGAAAACTCTAGGTTAAAGTACTACGATAAGTTAAATAATGAGTATAACACTCAACAAATAAGCATAGTCAGTATAAATACTGATGAAGGTGTTTTGGAACCCCTAGGAGTCGGAGAGATTCAGATAGAGGTTCGTTATTAGAAAATACTGGCACGAACAAATGTTCACGTCCAAGTCTTTTCAAGTTACATAGGAGATAAACTATGGCAGTCGATACTTTATATTTTAGTAGAGACAGTAAGATGTACGTGGAAATCGGGTCTAACGTATGGGAAATTCCTGTACTCGACGGATTTAGTTTTTCGCAAGCAAACAATTCAACTGAAGTAACTCTATCCGAAATGGAAGACACTTCAGGAACTAGTAAGCGTGGACGAAGGGTATTTAACGACTCTCTTGCACCAGTAGAATGGTCCTTCAGTACTTATGCACGTCCTTTCCTCTCAGAAGGCTCGACCGCTGCAGGTAACGCAGAAAAAGATGGTACCGATAAGCATCACGCAGTAGAAGAAATTCTTTGGGCGTTGATGGCGGGTTCTGCAACTTATACTGCTCCAGGTGGCTCACAAGCCACAGCACTTACAGGATTAACGTTTAGTTCTACCGCTACTCCGAACACTACTGCAGGAACGGGTATGTCGGCACTTGACTTTAATAGCTCAAATAAAGCAACGCTCGGAACCGCAAATATCTACTTTTCTTTAGATGATGGAGGCTCGGATCCGGTTGTATATAAGTTAACTGAGGCAGTAGTAAACGAAGCAAGTGTTGACTTTGATGTAGATGGTATTGCTACAATTGCATGGTCTGGCTTTGGCAAAACTCTTACAGAGGATAGTAAGCCTACTCGCACTGTGTTTGAAGCTATTACTTCTACAAACAACTACATTCGTAACCGTTTAACGCAACTTGCAGTTACTGCGGGAGATACAACTACGTTCCCTGGATCTGGTAGTGGTGTTTATACACTTACACTAACAGGTGGAAATATTACTATTTCAAATAATATTTCGTTCCTTACTCCAGAGACTCTTGGTACTGTAAACCTTCCAATTGGTCACGTTACGGGAGCTCGTTCCGTAAGTGGGTCTTTTACTTGTTACTTAGGTCTTGATTCAGGTACTAATACAGGTACTTCAACAGACTTCTTTAATGACTTGACTTCTGCGGCGTCACGAGATAAGATCGTAAATGCTTTTGATATTACATTTAAATTGGGCGGGGTAAGTACTTCTTCGAGTGCTCCTGTCTACCAGTTTAACTTCCCTACAGCGCACCTTGAAATTCCAGCGCATAGTGTAGAGGATGTAATTTCTTTAGAAACTAGTTTCCAGGCACTACCTTCTACAATTAGTTCAACTAATGAAGTTGCTGTTAAGTTTGCAGGAGTTACTCCAGACTAATAACAATAGTTGTACTTTAAGGGGCTTCGGCCCCTTTTTATTTACTCCTACCAAAAATAATTCTTGACATCTCACCTCGTTTCACCTATAATTACAGAATACAAATTTACACTCTTAAAGGACAAAAAATGAGCGATTCACAAATTTCTTTAGCGAGTCTTATGACTCCTAGCAAAACAGTTTCTATTGACTTTCCTGGGTACTCAGACATGAAAGTTAGCTTATGCTATTTAGCACGAGAAGAACTGTTAAAATTGCGTAAAAAGTGCGTAAGCACAAAATTTGATAAAAAAACTCGTCAACCTGAAGAGGTTTTAGATGAAGACAAGTTTCTTGTAGAATATTGCAAAGCTGTTATTAAAACATGGTCTGGCTTGAAGTTTTCATACCTAGAAGAGCTTCTTTTGGTAGATGTCTCGGCCTATGACCCTGAAGATGAGCTTCCCTATACACAAGAAAATGCAGAGCTTCTTATGAAGAACTCTAGTGTTTTTGATACTTGGGTTACTGAAACAGTAGGTGACCTTGAAAATTTTACTGGAAGCAACTAGAGGAGATAAAAACTCTTCTAACCAGATTTGTAAAAGAATCTGAGTCTAAAATAGATGTTGACAAATATTTACTTATTTGTGAGCAACTAGGACAGGAGCCAGACCCTAACAAAATGCCGCTCGAGCTTTCGGAATTTCCCGAAGAAGTTCAAGTGGCATTTTTTATGTTTAGCCTTCTACCGGATCATTGGGAAGGCATGAGCGGAACATATATGGGTAAATATTGGAACGGCTTAGAGTACTTTTTTAAAGTATATGAAGTAGATAATCCAAAAGTAATTTTATACATAATGAAATTATACGAAGCAATAGTAGTAGAAGACAGAGCAGAAAAAGCAAATCGTAAACGAAAGCAATCTGAGCAACAAGCTAAGGTAAGCGGCGGAAAAACATACGCCCATAATATAAAAGGCTAATGGCAAAGAAAATTACAATTGATATTGAAGTTAATGGCAAGATGCAGAAAGCCACTGTGTCTGCTAAAAAGTTACGAACTGCTTTAGATGACGTAGATAAAGGCCAGAAAAAAGTAGGTAAGTCTGCTGGAGAAACTGATAGACGAGTAAAAGGCGCCGCACAAGCAACTGCCAATGGCACAAAAGAATTCGCAAAAATGTCCCAAGGTATGGGAGGCTTAGTAGGTATCTATGCAACTATTGCAGCTCAAGTTTTTGCAGTTACGGCAGCTTTTCAGTTTTTAAGAAATGCTATGGAGTTCAGTAATCTTGTAGCAGGTCAAGAGGCTTTGGCGGCTACAACTGGTATTGCCTATAAGACAATGACTGGAGCAATTCAAGAAGCGACAAATGCTCAGTTAGGTTATGAAGCGGCAGCCCAAGCAGCAGCAATTGGTACTGCCTCAGGGCTTTCTGCTAGTCAATTAGAGGGGCTTGCTAAAGCCGCAAAAAATGCTTCAGTAGTTTTGGGAAGAGATTTAAGTGACTCTTTTGACCGTTTAATACGAGGTACTACAAAAGCCGAGCCCGAACTTTTAGACGAATTAGGTATCGTATTGCGTTTAGCTCCTGCTACGGAAAAGTATGCTGTTGCTATAGGAAAAGCAGCCGGAGATCTTACAGCATTTGAACGAAGTCAAGCTGTAGCAAACGAAGTTTTGGAGCAAGCAGAACGAAAGTTTGGAGACGTAGAAAAACGAATCGATCCAACAACTGCTTCTCTTAACCAGTTTTTTAAAGCATTTGAAGATATAAAAAACACTATTCAAACTACTATCGCAGGGCCTATAGCAGCCATTGCTTCTTTTCTTAGTGATAATATAGTAGCCCTTACAGGGGTTCTTGCCTTATTTGCTACAAGCATTGCACGCCTTTTACTACCTAATATTGCGGACTGGAGAGCTTCTTCTGTTGCAACAATTGAAGAAAATAAAATACGTCTTGCTGAATTGCGTGCGTCTCTTGATGCTACTAGAATGAAGTACAATGCTTTAAGTGTATCAGAGGGAGACGCTTTAAAAAGGGGCTACTCTCTCATGGGGGCTAAAAAAGCTCCTACCTCAGGCGCAGGCGCATTTTTAGCAGGAAATGTTACTGGAGGGCGTGCTCGAGCAGCTGCAGATAAGGCATTAAAGCATTCAGAAAACCAATTAAAAAATGGTATAAAAACTCGAACAGGACTATTAAAAGATTTTTCAAAAACAGAAATAACAGAGCTTCGTAGAACTTATAACATACGAGCAGGTTTATTAAAAGCAGGGGACCTAGATTTTAAACAATCTATGGAAGCGAGAAAGCTTGAAGCAAAAATGTTTGGCCTTGAGGTAGAGACTCAAGGACAGAAAGCAAGTGGTGCATTTGCTCGAGTTTCAGGAGGAATAGCAAAAGCCGTAGGGGTTGTAGGAAGGTTAGTGACTGCATTTAGTCTATTAGGTCTGGCTTTTAGTGTTGTGACAACTATTTTTGGTTTCTTTAATAAAGCTAATGAAGAAGTCGAAAAAATGAATAAAGAACTAGATAAAGCCACAGAAAAGTTTAAAACCCTAAATAATGAGCTTAAATTAGCCTCTACTTATAGAGAGGGATTTGTTGATATAGGATCTGCAGCTTCAGGGAAAGCCGGTTCAGTTATAAGCTTGGATATTGAAAGCACTATTAAAAAAATGAAACTTCTTGAAAATGAAACTGCTCAGTCAGCAAAAGGATTTGACAATTTCAAAACAGCCTTAGGAGTAACTGCAGAAGAAGCGTTTAAGTTAGACGAAAGATTCAAGCCTCTACTCGATGCCCAGCAAGAAGGAAGAGCTTTACGAGTAGATGAAATAAAACAAGTTCGCCAAGTTGCAAATGAGTACGGAAATTTGTATAATGCTTTCAATCAAGGAAAGCAAATGACAGATGCTACAAACGGTGCTGTAAGTAAATTAATTGGAAACTTGCAAAAACCTTTTGGATCAGAGGCATTAAACTCTATTTCGGCAGAATTAAACAATATAAGCACAACGTCTGTAACATTAGGAGAAGAACTAAGTGCACTAAAAGATAAAGAGCCAAAACTTACAACTTTAAATACCGGCGTTGCAATGTTTAATGACGAGTTGGTTAAGTTTGACGACAATGGAAAAGCTCTTACAGATGGTGCAAAGAAATTCGTAGAAGCACAAAAAGCTCATACAACAGCAGTAGAAGAGTCTAATGAAGAATTAATAGAGCAAGGAAAGAGAAAACAGTACTTACTTAAACTGCAGAAAAATTTAAATGCTGCCGTAATAGAAATTAAAAATCTGAGAAATAACGAAAATACAGCCCTTCTTGAGGCTGCAAAAATGAAAACAGCAGGTATAGCCCTCGACCAAAAACAAGCAAATATAGATGCAGCTAGAAAAGAAGAAACCGTTTCTACAAATAAACTCAAAGAAAAGCAAGCTTTACTAGACGCGCAAATTAAAACCATACTAGACGAAGTTGGACAGGACGAAAAACTATTATCTGAAGAGAAAAAAGGGCAGCTTGCTACCGCAAGACTTGCGTACACTCAGACAGAAGCTGATATAAATTTACAAAATGAAGCAAATAGATTGGCAGAACTTTCAAGAAAAATAGAAGAAAGAAAGTTAGAGTTTCAAAAAGTACTTAATAAACTAAAAGAAGAAGAGATAGCAAAACAAATTGCATTAAATGAAGCTGCTTTGAGAGAGAAAAGAATTCGTGCAGGATTAGGAGGACAGTTTGGATTTAATCAAGCAGGAGCTGCAGCTGAAGCACAAGCACAGCGACTACAACAAAATATAAATACAGCGATGCAAGCAGAAAAAGCAGCTATTGCTTCAGCAGCAGAAGCTGCAGATGCATACTCAAGCGGACAAGGTACGCGCTCCGGAGCTTTAAGTGCTATTCAAGGTATGACTTCAAGCATAAATGCACGACGACAAGCAGAGCTAGAGTTAGAAATATTTAATGATAGAGGAAATGCTTTAGTTCGAGAATTACAAACTCAACTTGAGCTAACAAATGCTCGTAGAGCAGCTCTTTCTTTAAATCCTATAGAACAAAAATATCAAGAATTTTTAATCAATGTAAAATCTAAAGGCATAGTTTTAACTGAACAACAAAAATCGGCAGTACGAGCGTTAATAGAAGAACAAGAAATTGCAAATCGACTACTAGCGGCTCAAAAAGATATTTACAAGTCAATTGAGCAAGGAATGACTAGTGCGTTTACTTCTATCATTGATGGGACAAAAAGTGTAAAAGAAGCATTTTTAAATATGGGACAAATGATACTTCAAGTTATTGCTAGAGTTATTGCTGAAATGATAGCTTTAAAGATTATACAAACAATAGTTGGGATTGGATCAGTTAGTTCCAGCGCACCAATTCAGTATAACAACGCAGGATCAGCAGTAGTTACCCCAGGAGGGCAAGGAGGTGCCGGCCCTGGAGGAAGATTCTTTAGGTACGGAGGTATTGCGAGCGAAGGATACTCTACAGGAGGAGTAGCAAAAGGCCCTCAAGCAGGGTACCCAGCAATGCTACATGGAACAGAAGCAATTGTACCTTTACCGAACGGAAAGTCAATTCCCGTAGATATGAAAGGTGCCGGGCAACAAAATAATGTTGTAGTAAATGTTTCTGTTGATAATCAAGGCAACGCTACTCAAGATACGCAATCTTCAAATAATGATGCCGGAAAACTAGGGACTATGATTGCAGGAGCAGTTCAGAAAGAGCTTCAAAATCAAAAAAGAGCAGGCGGTATACTTAGCCCAATGGGAGTTTCGTAATGTCAACATTTAGTTTTACAATTGATGCCACAGACGTAAACTCTTTAAAAAATACTTCAGGACAGGCAGCATTCGAAGCTGTAGCTGACAGAGGGCTTCAACGAGCCTCGACACATAGAGTTCTTACGGCAAATTTTGGAGATGGGTACGAGCAGAGAGTTCTTGATGGTATAAATACAAAAAACGATGTTTTTAATATATCGTTCAATAACAGAGAAGCTACAGACATAAATTTAATTGCTGCTTTTTTTGATAGTAAATCCGGAAAAAACTTTAATTTTACAGTAACCGACAGTTTTAATAGCGGAAATTTATCTAATACAACAATGAAAGTTGTCTGTGATAGTTATAATATAGTCTATAATAGAGAAAATTTTCATTCACTAACTTGCTCATTAAGAAGGGTTTATGAACCATGAGTGACATAATTGATACAGTACAGCTTCAAGAGACTAACGATGCTTTAGTAGTTTTGTTTGATATTACTTTGCCCAGTGGAACAGTTGCACACTTTTTTGACGGACTAGACGATGGTTCAACTAATATTTATTTTCCTAGTAAGACTATATCAGGCTCTTCTTATGAGTTACAAGAATATGTTGCTATTCCAATACAAATAACTGGAATAGAGTCGTCTAGCTCCGGAGCGTCGAACAGACCTACCCTCGGGTTAGCAAATATACCCATTCTCGCAAGAAGCGTTGCAAATAATGAAGACGGTACAAATGATGAAGAAACCATAAGAGATATCCTTTTATCTGAAGGGATAAATACAGCAGAAGATTTATTAAATTCAAAAGTTGTTGTTAGGTCTACTTTACTTTCAAAAACTTTTTCATCTTCAGATTCAAACCCTACAAGTCCGGGAGCAGAGTTTCCCTCAAAGACATACATAATTGATAGAGTAGCTTCTGAAAGTAATTTAATAGTAGAGTTTGAGCTTGCAAGCCCAATGGATATAGAAGGTGTAACATTACCGGGTAGAATAGTTGTTGGACGGTACTGTCCTTGGAGGTATCAAGGTCATTATATTCCTGATGCAAACGGGGACGCTTCAAAAGATGGGGGATGTATTTGGCCTATTGATAGTAATGGCAGATTTTTTGATGAAAAAAATAATGTTATCACAAAAGATATAACTACTATTCCTACTTACAGCTCTAGCATCCAAAACGATGAAAGAGCTATAGGATATAAAACTAAAACAGTTACTAATGGTCACACTCAAATTTGGTCATCAATAAGAGTAGTTCCAGCAGAGGCATCAAACGGTCAATTCAACCCTATAAGTGCTAGAGCATATTGGAAACGTTTAGATGTGTGTGGTAAAACGCTGACTTCTTGTAAAGTTCGTTTTCAAGGAAATAATACAAATAATAATTTAAATACTCGGTACACTTTACCTTTTGGAGGATTTCCGGGGTCAAAACAGTTTAGATGATACACGAAATACAAAAACATTTTGAAAAAGAATATCCGAGAGAAGGATGTGGAATACTTGCAATTGTTAAAGGAAAGAAAGAATGGTTTCCTTGCACAAACGTTGCAGAGGGAAATGAAGAATTTGTAATATCTTCTGAAGATTGGTTTAGTATAAAAAAGAAAGCAGATATTTTTGCAATTGTACACAATCATTTAGATAATGATAATACTGCAAGTACTAATGATATAAATTACTGCAATGCTTTAGGAATTCCATATTATATTTTTTCATACCCTGATATGGATTTAAATGTTTTAGAGCCAAAAGAAAATTTTAATCCTCTTGTAGGACGAGAGTACGAGTTCGGAGTTCAAGATTGCTTTGAGGCTATGAGAGATTGGCTGGCTTCAGAAAATATTATTATAGACAAAAGAGCTTCTTTTGAACAAAATTGGTGGGAAAAAGATTTAGACTATTTTACCGAAGATGTAATAGCTCAATGGGGTTTCAAAAAAGTAGATACTCCTATGAAAAATGATTTGTTAATATTTGCAATAGAAAGCGATAAAGGCAATCATTGTGGAGTATACTTAGGAAATGATATATTTTTTCATCACGCTGAAAATAGATTGTCTTGCAGAGAATCACTGTACCCTTTTTGGGGTCAACATATACTAGGAATATACAGACATGAACCGTAAAGTTTATTTAGAAGGAGAAATCGGACATAAGTTTGGAAAAGAATTTACTATGAATGTAACTTCTTTTTCTGAGGTTATCCGTTGTTTAGATGCAAACTTCTCTGGGTTTAACAAGTACTTAATTGACTCTGATGAAAAAGGTATAGGCTTTATTTGTGAAGTAGCTGGAGCCCCCTTAAAGGACGAAAGAGAGCTACTATTAAATTATTCTGAAGGAGACATGATAATTACCGCAGTTCCGGCAGGTTCTGGAAGAGGGATTGGAAAAGTTATTGCAGGAATTGTTCTTTTATACATTGGGTTTACTGTTATGGGCCCTTATATGAGTACTCTTATGGGTGAAGGAGGATTTGCAGCGCTTACTGCAACAGGGAAGGCGGCAGTGGTAGGAGGAACCCTTGCAGCAACTGCCGGTATCAATCTAGCAATGACAGGTATCGCAGAGATGCTTGCCCCAGACCCTAGTACGGACAACGACCAAGATGAAAGTTACTTATTTCAAGGCACAGGGCAAACTATTTTAGAAGGAGACCCAGTTCCAGTTTTATACGGACAATTAAGAGTTCCCGGCAGACCTATCAGCACTCAAGTTCGAAATGAAAGATTAAATTACTTTGACTTCGGAGACACTCTAATAGAGCAAGTAGACCCAAGCAACCCTAGTCCAGGTACTCCAGAACAGCCTCCTCAAGGACCAAACGGCCCGGGACCCGGCGACGATCAAGATGAGCACAGTAACATCAATCAAAGTTAAGGAAATATAAATGGCACTAAGTGATATAACTAGAAAACTTCAAGAAAGCGCAGAGCGACAGAGTACTCAAACGTCGGGGTCTACTGCGCAAAATATAAATGTAACAGACTTAATATGTGAAGGCCCAATTAAAGGCTTAGTCGGAGGAGTATCTGGGTTATTTTTAGATGATGTATCTGTAGAAAAAGCATCTTTTAAAGAATTTTCTACTAAATCCTTCTCTGTTAATAGTACTGTTACTTTTTCTGGTACTACAGTAGGTACTGTATCGTCTGATGTATCATTAGAGGGTCTAGGGCTTGGTGCTACGGATAGAAGTGCTCGACTAAAATACTATCAGACAAATGTTACGCTCTCTGGAACAAATAGTGAAACTGATTCAGAGGGTACTTTTCTAGGCACTACGCTCACTTTTCAAGCGTCTTCTGGCCAGCCTTTTAACTCTGGGTGGAATACTTCTACAACAGGATTAAATCAACTTTCTGGTAAAGCTCGAGCCAGAGCAACATTATACCATCCTCAATTAGATCAAGTTTACGGGGGCACTCTCGAAGTTGTAGACCAAGATACTGCTACTTTTTTCTTATACGTAGATGATCCTAGTATTTTTCCTTCTTCAGGTACTTATGAAATAACAGTATATTATACTATTCAAGTAACAAATATAGATGTAGATAATAATCAAATTACTTTAAATGGCACTCCTGCCTCTGGCAGCTATGAACTCTCCTTGACAGCTCAAATTCAAGTCGAAGACGGAGGCAGTGGAAGAATAGAAACTTCAAGTGAAGTAAAGCCTATTTCTAATTTAAATATTGACTTTAGAAAAGGTAAATTAATGCAACCGATGATGAGAAGCATTGGGGGAGTGGGGTCTGCAGTATCTGTTAATGGCAACACAAGCTTAATTAATTTGCCAGAGTTGAAAATGGTAAATCAGGCCACTGCCAATTCCCTAGGGGTCAGTCTAATAAATCTAGACGGTCTTCCTAATACAGACGGTACTGATGAAAAAGCATATCCCGGGAGTCCAGATACTACACTTTTGGCTACCGCGGCAACAATTTTGCCAAGCGCGTCTTTTGGATTAGATACTTCCGCAAAAGTTGTGGAAGCAGATGAGGTAGGTTTTACTATAAAGTACCCTGCGCTACAAGTAATTAACTTACAGTCTGGAGCAAAAGAACAAGCATACTCAAAGTATGTAATGGGTATTCGTTTTAAACAAAACGGCACTTATTCAGACTGGACGAGATTATTCCCTCTTCAAGGCTCTATGATTTCTCATAATGCAAATACAAATGCTCCTATCTCGTTTGACCACGTGATAAGTTTAACAGGGTACCGAAATATGATTGGTGCTTTTGAGGATTTTGAAGTACGAATAGCAAGAATAACTCGACACGTTGGCATGCCTGTTCGTTATGATGGTAATAATGGCGGAGTTACAAATAAAAAGAAATGGCAGCTGTCTGCACAAGCATCTATAGGCTCGTTAAGGGCAGTAATTAAAGATAACTTAAATTATGCGTATAGTGCTGCGGCTTCTGTTACTTTTTCCTCAAAACAAAGATCGTCTATTCCAAAAAGAAGCTATCTTTTACAGGGCAAGCTTCTAAAAGTCCCTAACTCTTATGTACCTAGAGAGTACTCAGATACTGGTATAGCAAAGTATGAAAACTTTTGGGACGGTAATTTTAGAGATACCCCCCTATACACAGATAACCCTGCATGGGTATTTTATGATATTGTAACTAACAATCGTTATGGAGCGGGTCGTTGGATTACAAAAGATGACATTGATAAGTTTGCCTTGTATAGAGTTGCTCGATACTGCGATGAACTTGTAGACGACGGAAAAGAGTACGACTCTACCAGCCCTCTAAAGGTTGGTAATCTTTATAGAATTCATTCAGCAGGAAACACTACGTGGACTGCTATTGGTGCGGCAAATAATAATGTTGGTACCATTTTTAGAGCTACAGATACTACTATAACTGGCACGGGAGTATTATATGGAGTGGAGCCTCGTTTTCGTGCAAACGTTTTCCTTACAAAATCTACAGATGTGTATAAAGTTCTAAAGGACTTTGCTACTATATTTTTAGGTATTTTATACTGGCAAGACAGTAAAATAACTGCTGTTCAAGATGCTCCACAAGACCCTGTTTATAACTTTACTAAAGGTAATGTAATTGATGGTGCTTTTTCCTATGAAACTTCGGGCTCTAGAACTCGAGTTAACCAAGTTATTGTAACTTGGAATGATCCTACAATTAACTATGAGCCCGTTCCTCTTCTTATAGAAGATAGAGAAAGCATTGTAAGAACAGGGAGAATAATTAGTCAAAATGCAGTTGCTTTTGGTGCTACTTCCGAACCACAAGCTATTAGATACGGCAGATGGAAGCTGTGGACTGCTCAAAATCAAACGGAGATAATATCATTTAAAACCTCTCTTGCTGCTCATTATGTAAAGCCTGGAGATATAATAAATGTCCAAGACGCCGATAGAACAGGAGTAGCGTATAGTGGTAGATTAAGTTCCGCAACTTCTACGACGGCTACTTTTGATAGAGAGGTTGCTTTTAATTCAGGATCTACATATGAGTTAAGCACTCTTGTAACAGATCCTGCTGCTTTAAATGCATCTAATAATACTATAACTGTCTATGATAATACTACTCCTACCCCTCAGGCGATAACCTATGCTCGAGGAGAAAAAATAGACTATGCTTGGGTGTACACAGACACAAATAGTGATGGAGAAAGAAATGCCTTTGAGTATACAGCAATCGACACAGAAGAAAAAGCAAGTAACGCATATACTAGTGCTACAGGCAGTCTAATAGCTACCCTGTGGAAACCCTATTCCTATGTAGAAACTCATGACATTACAAATCCAGGAACTACAACTTCTACAGTTACTTTAGCAAATTCTGCAACTTTTGATACTACTCCAGCAGGAAACACTGTATGGGCTCTGAAAGAGACTTCTGGAGGACTAAACGTATTAAGTTCTCAAAAAATGTACAAAGTTTTAAGTATATCTGAAGAAGAGCCTAACCTGTTCGCACTTTCTGCAGTAGAATACTATCACGAAAAATTTACAGCAATAGAAGACGAGTATGAGCTTGGTATACTTCCTACTTCTATTTATCCAGTAGTTGTTCCGGAAGTAATCCCTACTCCTAGTAACTTAAGAGTAATCCTTGCTACCGATTCAAAAAGGCCCGGGGAAGAGCTAATACTAGAATGGGATGAGCCAGATGCAGAAGATGGATTTATAGTAGGATACGAAGTACTACACAGCTTAGAGGGTATTGATAATCCTATTATTACCGGCAATACTCGAATGGAGTTTAATAATGTAGCGAACGGAGGAGTTGTTTTTAAGGTACGAGCAATCGCTAGTAATAATGCAAAATCAGACTATAAGGGTCTTGAATATGATGTATACGACCCCTATACAGAAAATGTTCCTCGCATGGCAGGAGGCATACCTAAAGGTGCTATTTCTACTGCTCAAGGCGTAATAGATTCTAATAATCATTTTAAGTTTCAAGCAACAAATGCCAGCGTAGCCTCAGTAACAAATCCTTTTATTACTTACACGATTACGGGAACTAAAAACGTTGCAAATATTTCTACAGATGAGGAGTATTATCTTTATTTGGACACTGCAACGCCTTCCCTAAAGTTGTTAGAATATGATTCGACGGCTCTTTCTGATTTACAATTTTATAGGGATGCGGGTACAGGAAATGTTGCAATTACTTCTGCTTGGACTTCTATAGGCACCGTTAGTGTTACCGCTAACTCTAATGAAGTTACGGGAAGTGGGTTTAATAATAATATACAGTTACGAGATGTTTTAAACTTATCAAACTCTACAAACACTTCAAACTCTGATGGCGCCCTAGTGGTTTCTATTGTATCTGATACTAAATTAATTATTGATCGTACTTTTGACACAGCAAAAACAAACATTACTGGATATCGCTCTACTTTTCGTCCGGACTATGAGAATGACTCTATTTTTGCTGAAATCACAAAAACAGGTAGTACAATATCAACAAACAACTTTATTACTTTACGAAGCTCTTCGGATGATGCAGAAGGTACAACAGAAACTCTTGATGACGGTACAATCGCAGTAAAAGACGGCGGTATCAGCGTAGATAAAATTGCAGCAAACTCAATCACAGCAGATAAAATTTCTGCAAATTCAATTAACGCAGATAAAATTGCAGCAAACTCAATTACAACAGAAACGCTCGCGGCAAACAGCATTACTGCAAATAATATCTCTGCAAATAGTATTACAACAGAAGAACTTGCAGCTAACTCAGTAACGGCAAATACTATTTTAGCAAACTCTGTTACTACAGAAACTATAGCAGCAAATAGTATTAATTCAAATATGATTACTGCCAACTCTGTAGTTTCATCACTACTTACGGCATCTACAATTCAGTCTTCCCATATTAAATCAAATAGTATTGTATCAACAATTATTGATGCAACAACTATCAATGCTTCAGACATTACTACAAGCACTCTATCTGCTCTTACAGCAAACATGGGAGATATAACTGCAGGGACACTAAAAGGCGGTACTATTCCCGATGATATATTTACTAGAACCTCTAATCAAAATACTCCTACAGGTTCAGAAAGTGGCGCCTTTATGGATCTTACTGATGGTAAGATGCTATTCGGTAATACAA
>Ga0181400_1000548_pt1 | contig 16230 bp, 15 predicted proteins | sample 23SPOviralmetaG_FD_130129 | JGI IMG/M metagenome (GOLD analysis project Ga0181400, IMG submission 130129) | Marine viral communities from the oligotrophic San Pedro Time Series (SPOT) site, San Pedro Channel, CA, USA - 23 SPOT_SRF_2011-06-22 | ecosystem: Environmental > Aquatic > Marine > Strait...
GATTCAGGCGAAGCAGCAAAAAAAGCAGCTTTGGATGCAAAAAAAGCAGTTGAATCAAAAGCAAATACATTATCATCAATAGCAAGTTCTACAACAGGAAATATTGTTGATCATGTTACAAGTAAAATAAATGAACAAAAAGCTAAAAATAATAGTTTACTTGATCAATTACCTGTTCAAGCAAGAGCTAATTTTTTACAAAAATTCCCAAACCCACCAAAGAATTTAGATGAAGCTAATCAACACGCCGCAGCATTAAGATCAACTATTTCTTCATCAATTGGTAAAGCAAAAGTTGGTACATCTTCTGCTGGACAAATTCAAGCATTAAGAAATGTATCATCATCTGCCGAAGAATCAATTTCAAGATTGCCCCAATCTTTACCTAAACCATCAGTACCTATTGCACGACCATCATTGCCAGAATTGCCATCAACCAGACCATCAGTTAGACCATTTCCTTCACATGAAGAATTATAATAAAATTTATTTTTTATTTTTTTATTAAAAATATTTTATATTAGTATTATATAAAATATGTCTTTTGCAAACATACCATTTGATGAATCAACTGATATCGGAAAATTACACACAGAATTGAAAAAAAGTTTACAAAACCCTCAACAAAGTGTAAAACAGGAAAATTTGGATTTTTTACCAAGTTTAGAGTCATTGATTGGAAAACAACCAGATCCAATTTTACAAAGTTCATCAAGATCTTCTGTTAAAACTACAGGTGGAATACCAGTAAATATAGAATCTAATGATAGACCCAGAGGAGTATATGGAACAACAAACATTGTTTCAGGTAGATCAGGGAAAAATAAAGATGCTCAACAGCATACAAACAGAATAAATAGTACACCAGTGCAAAATGTACCAGTAGTTGCTGATCCCTCTTCTTCAGTTATACAAGCAAGCAAAGGTACTCCAAGCAAAGGAATAAATAGTTCAGATCTTGAAACACATCCAACAGCCAATGCTACAGCAGCATTAGATGAAGAAAATATAACATCACATATAACAAAATTAACTCAAAATAATCCTGTTGGTTTTTCTAAGCCTGCAGCAATTAATGCTCAAGCTCAGCCATCACAAAGCGGAGGTGGTGGACTTGGTATTAGCAAAGGAGTAACAACTGAATCAATAAGTCAAGTAGAAGCACCAGAGCCTCCTACTAAATCAACAACATCACAACAAGAAGAAGAGCCAAAATCATCAGGTGGTGGTCTGGGCAGTGCATTATCTTCAATATTAGGCGATGTCGGAGCAGTAGCAGAAGGCGTTGAAGGAGATGAAGAACCACTTGAAAATAAATTAACATCTGGCTTATCAAAAGCAGGGGATGCAGCGAATCAAGTAGATCCAGGAGCTGATGATAAAACAGGCGAAGGGCTACAGAAAGCAGCAGGTTTATCTGGGGGCATAGCCGCTGCTACAAGCTGGATTCCTGGAGTTGGTGAATTAGCAGAAGGCATATCTGGATTACTTGGTGTAGGAAGTTCTTTATATGATATATTTCATAAACCAGAAGCCAATAGCGTGACACGTCCTGATCCTGTAGAACATACAGAAACTAATGCATTAGACTTCACAACCGCCGGTGATACTTCTGGAGCTATTGGAGTGCAAGCGTAATTTAAATTTAAAAATATTATGTATATATTATATATAATATGAAAATTGCTATTTGCATACCGATGACATCGAAAAAACAAAACTGGAAAAATATATGGGATTGTGATTTTTTAAAAATATTTTTACCAAGTTTTTTAAAAACAAAAAATGATGAATATGATTATCATTTTTATATTGGAATTGATGAAAATGATGATTTTTTTAATAAATATTTAGAAGATTTAAAAATAAGATTAAATAAGAATTGTAAGATATATGTCAAAGATAACTTTAGCGGTAATCCTTGCGGGTATTGGAACTATTTATTTTATAACGCCTTTTTGGATAATTGTGAATATTTTTGTCAATTTGGCGATGATATTAATATTTTATCATATGGGTGGACTTCATATTTTATAAATATTTTAAAAAATAATAATAATTATGGAGTATGTGGCGGATGTGATTTGAAATTTTGGGTTGAAAGATTATGCAATAATTCAATTGGTATTTTAGAAAATATATTTTTTCATAAAAATCATTTTCAATTTCAAAAATATATTTTTCCAAAAGAATTAAAAACGTGGTGGTCAGATGATTATATTAGTAATTTATATTATAATTTAAGTTTTTGTTGTCCTGAAATACAATTTAAAAATATGAATAGAGTAGGTGGTCATAATGAAAAATCAAGATATGAACATAATCCCGAGGATTCGAATAAATGGAAACCTTTAGTGGAAAGAGATCAAAAAAAAATAATTAAAATAATTAATGAAAAAAAATTAAAAATTAATTTTAAAAAAAATATATAAAAATTATTTCTTTAGAAGTATTATAATGGCAACTTTACAACAAGTTAAATATACATCTATTTTACCAGATGGCAAGGTTTCGCAATACAAAGAAAATGAAAAAGTACAGTTTACTTTACCAACACGTTATGCTTATATTGATGGCAAACAATCATATTTTTTAATTGAAGTTGATAATACAAGTACACAGACAGGAGCAGCAGCTGATTATACTTTTCCAGTTGTTTATCAAAGTCACATTGGTGCTTCTGCACTAATTGAAAGAATACAAATCCAAGAATTACCTTCTTCTAAAGTTTTAGAAGAAATTGATAATTATAATGCATATGTTGGTTTATTAAAATCATATGGTCATGACAGCGACGATTATCATGCAATGGCAGCAGTTGAACGTGTGACAGGTCACAGCCCTGCACCAGCTAACAGATTAGCAAATAACCCTGTTACAAAACAGTTTTATCAAGGCGGTGTAATTAATGGATCTGATGAATTAGTAGCAGGTGTTGATGTTCAATGCCAGTCTATTGTACCTATACACATGGGCTTATTTTCAGGACTTGGAAAAAACAAACATATGGCATTTCCAAATTCTTTAATTGGTGGGTCACAGATAAATCTTGATTTAGAACAAGCAAAAATTGCTTTATCTACATTATCACATAATTTTGTAACTAAAGATGCAAATGATACACCATTAAGAAATAGTAAAAATATCTCACAGGATATAGCTTGTACACCTGCATCAGGTGGTACACAGACAAACTTATTAATTCGTTCTGAAGAAATGAATTTTGATAATGATTATTTTGGAGATAAAGATATATCAGTCTGTGGATTTCAGCCTGGAATGGTGTTACATTGTTTTGAAGCAAGCACGCCTTCTACAAACGTAGATGCTATATTAGTAAAAGTAGAGAAAGATGGAAATCAGCTTAAACTTGACTTTGGAGCTACTGTAATCACTGATGGTATTGATAGAGTTAGGGTAAATATGTCTTCAGTAAATTTATCATATAATATTGCAAAAATTGAATTAAGAATTTTAGAAACTGCTCCATCAGATCCTTCTGTTATGATTCAAGAACTTGGTCAAGGTATTAATTTCCAAACAACACATTTAACAAAAATATCTATTCCTGCAAATATGAAATCTGTTATATTAGATATTCCTTCTGTTAATACTCGTGCAATATCTTTGTTAGTTTGTCCTTCTGATATGAATCATTTAGAAGCAAATGATGATTCAAATAGTAAATTATACCCACAGATTTCTGGTAATAATAACTATATCTGGCAGGTACGAAATAGTTTAATACCAAATAGACCAATAAGTATAAGTAATGATGTCAACCACGCATGTGATAATGCTTTATATTACAAACAGTTAGATGTAGTATTTAGAGATTTACTCGACAATGGTTTAGAATGCTTTTCTGATAGTAATATTTACAATGAATGCACTCTTGGAGCAATGGCTTCATCAAATGCTTACAATGAACGTGAATTGGCCAACCCGATGGCATATCCTTTACAATTAGCACCACAAGGTAGATCTTTTAATTTAGTTTCAACAGACCCACAGTTAAGAATAAACTTTGAAAATGCTCCAACAAATGCTGTATTATACCATGTTTATGTAAATCACGTTAGAACTTTAGTCTCAAATGCTGAAGGAAATCAAATTTTATTTTAAAAAAAATAATATATATAATATTATTAATGAATAATAATATTTTACAACAAAAACAGCAAGATGTTATTACAAACCAACTAATATTACATTTAAACAGGAAATTAAGTAATATTGAAACAAATGCAAATAATGAAATTATATATAATCTGAAAGATCCTATACAAATTAGGAAAAATGATAGTGTAGAACTTTATCAAGCAATGTTAAATGTTCGTGGACAGAATTCTCAAACAATGAATATTGATGAAGATATGAGTGTAACTATTAGATTTTGTCATTGGATACCTGACAGTCCAGCAAACGTATCTTCAGTTGGCGAAGATGCATGTTTTACAATGAGACGGGCACACGAATATCAAGCATGTCCTGATGAAAATTTTGAGGTAATGGGTGCAAATTCGCATAAAGATTATGAAGATAATTATAATATATTTGCAATGCATAATATTTTTCATGATTTATATAATAGACCTCAAGGTGCGCCGATGATTATGGGAAATTGTTTTTATCAAAAAGAAGTTAGCAATGCTTCTTTGCGAACATTACAGGATAATAAAAACGGAGCAGCTACAGCACGATTTCAATCAGTAACAAAAACAATCAATATTAAAGCAGGTAATTATGATGTAAATAGTTTATCAGATATTATAAAAGCACAGTTAAATTTAGAATCATTAGATTCTGAAGAAAATATATTATTACAAGATAAAGGTGATAAAGTCAATTCATTTGTTGATAATAAACTTTTAAGAAAAATATCAAATTACACAGATGGAATTTTTGGTAAATTACAATTTAATAACAGAGGAGTAAATCAAGGGTTTTTGAATATGGGTATTCCAGATGTTAGAGATAATGTAGCTACTACTGTAGAAATTGAAGAAATAGAAAATCAAAAAATGGTATTTTGGGATTTAAAAACATTTAATAGAATTAAAGAAAATTGTGAAATTTTTTATAATAATCCAGATGATCCAAGAATTAAAGGAGCAAATGGGCATACAATGTTTAATTTAATAGAACCCCGAGAAGCTTTTTTTGCTGGTAATATGGGTGAAATTTATGGACATAGGCGTGGGAATTTGATGGGTATAGATAAATTATTTGAATATGATCGTTGCAGATACCCTGTCCCAGTTAATTTAACAACTCAAATTAATGGGTTTGTTCCAAAATTAAATATGGATATAGTAAAATATCAAGATCCCTCTCATGGAGGTGATGATGTATATGCTGGAATAACATTCACAGATCAAAACTCTCAAGTAACAAAAGGATATGCTATCGGACAAAATGAATATAAATTTAAAAATGCAAATATTCCTGATATTGTAGATTCATCAAGAATAATAGGCAGTAAATCAATAGATTTTTCATTTGCTGGTGGGAAGATCAATCGTTTTGCATTTTCAAATTTTCATGAACCATATAGAATTCCTACATATGCATTGAATCCAGAAAATCAAAATAGTACTTTAGTAACAAATAGTAATGCTGGACAAGAAGCAACTTTATTATATTTCCAAGGTGGGATATATCCAGGACGAGAAATATTTACTGCTTCAATTACATCAACTAATTTAGAAAATGTACCAGGAAGTGCTAAATATTGGAACAATACAGATACTGATTTAAATAAATACATGTATCACATTGAAGCATCAAGCGGAATTTCTATATTATCATTTGATGAAGAAGCAAAAAAAAAAACCGCAAAATGGATTGATTTGCAAACAAAAATAAATTATATTTTAGCGAACAATCAAGAAATGCCAACATTTACATATTGGTATGCATTAGAAGCTTATCGATTTTTACAAGAATTTATGCCCCATGATTGGTTTTTTGAAAGTGATTTTGAATTAAAAAAATCTTGGTCTGGATCATTTTGGGATAAATTTGGATTTACATATAAAGATCTTGGAAATATTACTGATATTTCAGATGAATATTATTCTTCATTATCATTATTTGATATAGTTAATAATTTATATAAACCAGCAACTGATCCTAAAATTGATATTAATAAATTTAAAATGCCAGGGTTTATTACTCATAATATGGCTGGTAGTGGAATAAACACAGGAATATCTTGGTTAGGTAGTCCAATTTATCCAGATGGTTCAAGTACGCAAGTTCAAGGATTTGATACAGTAGATTTATTTTCAACAAACACAATAACGCCATTAGTTGCCTACGATGCTGAAGATGGATTTGAAGGAGCATCACCAACGTTAAAAGCAAGATTTGATAGTAGAGAAAAAGCAAGCGATCCCGTTGTAGCTGCAAGAGCATTAACGATTGATCCCACAAAATTATCATATTTTTATAATATTGTACCCTTCATATCTGAACCACAATTTTATAATGCATCAAATTATCCAAATTTATCAGGTAATCAAAGTTACTTTTTAATTGAAAGCGATTTAATTTATAGCAACTCATTAGACGCACAGAGTAATAAGAAAACTGTTATTGGTTTAGTAAATAAAGAAAATTCCAGTGCTGATATGTTATTTGGTGGTGGAATATCTTCTTTTGTTTTTAATCAGGACAAACTTCTTAACTCAATTTCTATAAAAATCACTAATCCAGACGGTACAGCTGTGGGCGATGGTGTATTACAAGATTCATCGGGTTTTATATTTATATTAAATAGACAAGTGAATCAATTAGAATATTAAATAATTTATATATATATATTTTATTTTTTTTTTTAAAAATATAATATTTACTTTAGATATATACAAATGTCAGGAAGTCCTTTTATTTCAAAAAGTTATTTCGATATACAGCCACTCAATAGTGTCAGCAATTTTTCATTCAAAGCTGGACAGAATGTTATCAGGTTCTCTATACCACCAATGCCAAATGCTCTTTTAAACGATGTTTTGTTTTGCTTCAAACTTAATGTTGATGTAGATGATAATGAAACAGCTTATGATTTTAGTGCAGCATACAATGGTACAGATACTAATTCATTGAAAATTGGAGCTGATAGTGTAATAGGAGCGCATAGTGTAATTAATAAAGTAGAAATAAGCACACGACGAGGAAATATAAATTTAGAACAACAAAATGATTATGCAATGGTTGCAAAATTAGACCAATCTTCAATTTCTTCAAATAATGATTTAAATGTTGGACGTGATAACAACATGAATATTTGCTCATCTAACAATGGACACACACTTAAAAGACTTGTAAGAACAGCAGACGGTGGTGTTGATTTAGCTTTATCATTAAATTGTGGTCTTTTGATGAAAGCAGATAGTAGAATAGATTTAGGACAAATCGGAGGATTGGAGATTATGATTTATTTAAATTCTGAATTAAATTCATTTTTTAATGTTGATACAGATACATTTAAACAGATGCCTTCAGATTTCGATATTAAATATAGATTAAGCGGTGTACATATGTTTGGTTCATATCAAATGTATAATCCTGCTATTGCTGGACAATTCCAAATTGTAAATTTCAAAAAAACTGCTAATAACATGCAAGTTATACAATCTTCAAATGATACAAATGGTTTCAGTCCACAAGTCCAATCTTTAGATAAAATGTTTATTGTTGGACAGCCGAATAATTATGCAAAAAATAATTTTAATTCTAATGCCAATATGATGGATCAAATTGTAGGATTAAAGAGTTATTCATTTTCAAAAGATGGACTCAGATTCCCATATGATTTTAGTGTTAAAGTTAATGAAGCAATCCCAAATATGAGTACAGCAGGAGGTAAAACATTAGCAGATAATGTTGTTTCTGGATCTGCAGAACAGATGTATAATTTATGCATTGCTTCTCAAGGTAGATATCCAGCTTATCACTCACTTATTAATATGAATAACGAAGCGGATGCAAATGAACAGTTAAATGCTGGTACTGATGCCCCTGATAATTATTTTTCAACCGCTTTCTTACCAATCGGTGTTTCATATCAATATGGATTTTCTGGATATAATACAAATATGAGTAATAATTTAGTACAAATGAATATTAATTCAAGTATTAAAACAAATGATGCAAATGTGAAATCTACTTTTAGAGATCAAGCATATACACAAAATAATCTATTTATTTACAATGCAACTTTAGACTATGGAAGTTTACAAGTCATGTCATAATTTAATTTATTTAAAAAAATAATAAATAATAATATATAATATATATTATGATTTTATCAAAATATTATAATTATTCTTTAGATGATTTCGTGGATTTATATAAAAATATTTATAAACCGCCAAATGTCACTTTAAAAAGTTTTAAAAATAATTTATCCAGAATTGAAAAAATTTATAAAAAAAAAATAAAAGATTTAAATTTAGAATTTATCGATAATATTAATGATGTTATCAAAAAATTAGAAGAAAATACATATTCACAAAATACAATATACAGTACTGTTGCAACTATCTCTAAAATAGCAACAATTATTGATTCACCGTTATCAACAATAAATGTAATAAGGAAGAAATTGTTTGATATACGTGAGCAAAAGAAAGAGATAGAAATAAAAAATAGAAAAACTATAAAAGAAAGTGAAAATTGGATTGATTTAGATAAGATTTTAGAAAAATTAGATGAATTTATGGATTTATATTTATCTGGAAAAATGAAAAAAAATGAATTTATTGGTTTTTTATTATTAAATTTATTTACTCGACAACCACCTGTAAGGATAGGTAATTATTTAACATGTTTAGTAAAACGAGAAGAGTATAATGCTGATGAAAATTATAATAAAAATTATAATTATTTATTTATACATGAAAACACATATATATTTGTATTTTATAAATATAAAACTGCTAAGTTCTACGGTGAAAAAATACAATTAATAGAAGATGAAAAAATAAATGAATTATTAGATTTGTATTTTATGGAATATAATGATTTAGATGAAAACAAATATTTTTTAATTTCAAATGAAGGGTCTGAATTAATCCAAACACATGTAACAAAAATATTAAAACATATTACAGAAAAATTATTTAGCAAATCATTCAGTATTGATTTAATTAGACATATATACATAACTTCATTTTTAAATAAAAATCCATCTTTAAAAAATAAATTAGAATTAGCAAGTGAAATGAATCATTCCTTATATTTGCAAAATATTTATAATAAAATTTAAAAAAATATTATATAAATAATATTATATATGTCTTCAGTTTATATTAATTTTGATCCAAATTTTAATAATTCTAAAGCTTACGACTTTAGTACTAATTATGACGACCAGTTAAAAATACCTGCAAATTCAGAAGTGGCTTTATACAGTGCGCATTTAGAAAAAGCACCTATTTATTTAAATCAACCAAATAGTATAACCATACAAGCAGAAACAGAAACAATACCTGCATATAAAAATGGGCAAGATTTCAATGCTTCAACATCATATAATAATCTTAGTACTATTGACGATATTACTGTTAATTTTAAAGCGCAAGAATCATATACTAAACAAGAATTTATTGATACAGTTTGTGATACAATCAACTCTGCAATAGCTACACGAGATGGTGCAGCATCAAAATCAAAATATAATTATAAATTTGTTGGAAGAAATGATAAAGATAGTATATTTATGAATTTAGCACCTAATTTTATACAATATCCATTGTTAGAACATGGTGGTGGTGCAAGATTAGAATCGGATGCATTCAAAAGAAATATATCTTATCATTTAGATGATGATAATGTTAGTTCAAATATCACAGCTACAGCAATTGATACTTCAGATAAATTTAAAACATGGACAATTGGACAATCCGCTATTAATGTTTTAGACAAATTCAATACAGATAATTCAAGTTTATATTTTTCTATTTTAGATAATAGTACAGCAGCAAATACAACAAAATTCTTTGTTGGTTTTTCAGAACCAGAAGATTTATTTGCAAATTTGCAAGATGGAAATAGTGAATTATTAACAGTAAAAACTCAAGATTTTACCATGGATGTACCACAGTGTAGGCTTGGTATTCTTATTAATTATGATAATCAAACCGATGAAAATAGTAGCATAACTATTGTAGAAAATACATATTTAGGTACAGTTCGGACAGGTGAATATGGTGATATGATAATTGTTTATCATGAAAGCGAGTTAAAAATAGATCCAACAACTAAATTTAAAGTATCATTTAAATATGAAAATAATACAAATAGTTTAGATTTAAGAAATAATAAATTTTATTATATTGTTGATTTCAATGACAGTTCAGGAAATAATAACTCAATTGATAGCAGAAGATACGGACACTATATAAATAGATTTAATATTATTAATAATTATAATCAAGAAGTAACTGGTGCTACTGATACAAATCAATATTATACAGGACTTGTTCCTTTTTTTAGTTTAGCATCAATGGATGCAACTGCAACAATGCTAGGCTTCAATGACATCAGAGGAAACTGGGTAAATCAACAAGTTGTTCCTGATGTACAAGCTGGTACAATAAGAGATATGCCAGGTATATTAAAATATAAAATAACATTTTCAGATGAATTTGCTCAAATTTTTGGAAATAATACTTTTTCTTTAGTACCTGCTCATTCTGAAAATAATACAGAAGAGGTTAATTTAGGATTAAGAAATCTATTTGTCAATGAGAGACCGATCAATTTAGAGATAACTAATTTGCCAATAAAATCGTATTCAAATACATTAGACAATATTGGAACAAGACGAGCAATATTATACCAGATTAATAATTTATTTAGAGGTTCATTAAATAATATTAATCAGAATAAATTAAATAGAACGTTATACGTAGAACAAATGAAATATCTTAAATTAAGAAATGAACATGAAATAAAACTTAATAAATTAGATATAAAATTAGTATATGCTGACACAAATGAAGAAGTGAAGGGAATAGAAAAAGCAAATTTTGAAATTTTAATAAAATAATTATTTTTTTACAATATTTTTTTTTTAATTAAAAAAAAAGTATTTTAATAATATATAATGGCTTTAGATCTTAACAATTATTTTCAACTCGGATTAACATCTCAAAATGATCCTTTAGAAAACACAGCAATCCACAATACTATACGTGTAGCACCTGATACAACCAGCTCACTCCACAATAAAGTAACATTTAAAGTACAAAACCAGGGTATGCTTACTAAAGATTCAGGTATAATGATACAAGCTGTCGGCGGCTCTGCAGTGGGCGGAAATGTAGCGATCAATGCACTAAATGGTATTTTAGGCTCTATTAATAGATGTCAAATATTAATAGATGGTCAAGAGCTTACTAATTTAGAAAAACCTGCTTATTATGAAGCAGCTAAAATGTACAGTAAAAATAACACAGTACAATTAAGAGAATATAATAAATCATTAATTGGAAATGATTTTAAAACAGAAATTTCAAAAGAGGATATAAATAATGAAGCAGATTATGGTAAAGTCGTATATGATGATAAAGGTAGTAATATATACAATGATACACATAATAATTTTATACCAAAACGTGAGTATATCACAAGTACTGCAGCAGATTGTAAAAAATATTTTGTTCATTTACACGAACTTGGTGCAAATTTCTTAAAACATGATATGTTACCATTATTTTTATTAAAAGATAGAGATATTCAAATACATCTTGAATTTGAACCAGATTGTACAAAATGGGCATTCAATGTTGCTGCAGCCGGAGATGTTCAAATTCAACTTGATGCAACAGAGCTTATACAAACAATAGTATTACCAGATCAAGAACTTATGCAACAATCAATTGATCAATTACAGGAACAATCTGCTCAGTTCCCATTGATTGAAACATATAGAATTGCCTCAGCACTAAACCTTGCTGGTACAAATAAAAATGTTCAAACACCTGTTTTGCTCAATGTTCAAAATAGAGAATTACATAAAGTGTGTATTGCTGTTGAAGCAAATCCATATGTTAATAATGGATTATATGATAATGTTTTAGGAAATCAGGGATCTATGTCATTTGGTAATTTAGAATATAATATAAGATCAAATGGTGTATATCTTTTTGATAATGATATTAAAGACCCATCATTACAATATTATCTTTGTGCTGAAGCAAATAATGGACAGGGATTCCAAATTAATAATGATACATTTTGTAGAACAGCACTAAAGGTTGCTCAACAGGCTGTAGTTAATAGCACTGGATATGAAGACTTAAGAGAATTACAACACCTTGGTCGTATGTGTTATGTTGAACAAACATTTAGAAATGGTAACACTGGCGTGTACTCAGCAGGTACTCACATGAAAACACCTTTAGAATTTAATTTAACAACACAAGCTGTAACAAGTACACACCCAAATCAGCAACAAGGTAATACAGATATTCATTATTTCGTAAGTGTTTCTAAATTGCTCACAATTATGCCTAACGGAATAACTATAACTTTTTAAAATAATTTAAAATATAATATATATAATATTATTATATGAATAATATTATAAAGTCTTTAGATTTACAAAATTCAAAATTACCAGATATATTAAGACAAAATAATCCTATTAGTAGTAATGGTATTTTTGAAATAAAAGATAATAGTCTTGTAGATAAATCTGTGCATATGGAACAATGTGGAGCATATGCAAGTATACGATACACATTTAATAATAAAGATAATAATGACTTTATTTTAGCAAATATTTATAATTCACACAAACAAAATCCAACAGAAGATGAAAAAGTTTTGCAACATATTATAAAAGTAAATGCGAATGATGTTGAACAAATTCAATTACCAATAAGAAATGATTTTTTTGGATATACATTAACAAGAACAGTAAGTAAACCAGAATCATCAAATGTATTTGTACATGCATCTTTAACTAAATATGACCAATTTGATAATGATTTACCAATTAATAAATTTATTCAAGAATATCATAATGCAACATTATCAACAAATACAAATGATTTCACAATAAGTGCATCGCTGAATATGTTTGATTATGTTAGTAACAAAACAGTTACAGGAATCTCTGATGCATTAGCGAATGGTTTCGGACAGGCAAATTGGGATTTATCTGTTAACTGGGGCGGTAGAAATACATTGTCAAATGTAGCAGTAAATATAAATTCTACAAATTCAGGGGATACAATGGATTTTTTTGTAAGTGGATATGATGCAGCAGAAAATTTCTTAAATGAAACGGTTACATTGAACGGTACAAACAATGTCTTATTGACACATCAATATATGAGAATTACAGAAATGGTACAAAGCGGTGTGACTAATACAATAAACGGCGGAACAATTAAAACTTTTTTTAATGATGGTATAACAGACCATGTTTTAGCGGTTGTCGGAATACAGCACGGTCGGAGTAATATGGCTTACTATTTATGTCCACCTGGAAAAAGAGCAATTATAAAAAGATTAGAAGTTTTTTGTAGTTTGCACAATAATGATATAATAGTTAGATTAATAAAATATAATGACTATAAAGGTACAAGTCCGCCATATGTTATTAAAGAATTTTTTTTAACTGATGTAGTGGATTATACAATGGGACGAGATTTAAATTATTTATTAACAAGTAATGAAGAAGTAATAATAACTATTGAGCCAACGAGTACGGTATCCGGAGATAATCATGTTTCTTGTCAATTAGAAATTTATGAATTTGAAGATTTTTTAAATTAATTTAGAAAAAAATAAAATATTTGTAAAATTATAATGGTCAGAATATCCTCAACTCTATTACCTACAAACGCCAACGGCGTACCCCAACATGAAATTGTTAATACATCACTTAGCGTAAGTGACTCAGTAGCACAATCATCTCTTTCAAGTATTGATTCAAGTTTAAGTTCAACACTTAATGTTAGCGATAGTTCAGCACAAAGTACATTAAGCAATATTGAAACTGCATTGGCTTCAGTAGCAGTCACAGGTACTTTTTTCCAAGCAACTCAGCCTGTTTCTATTGCAGGAAGTGTATCAGTGTCTCAATCAGCAACAATCTCAGGTTCTCGCTCAAATTTAGATAATGCTTCAGCAGTAGTTTCAGGTGGATCATCCACAGCTGTAGATATCTCTGCATATACAAAAAATAGTGTATATGTTGATACTACAGACTCAAATCAAATTGATGTATTAGTTTCTCCAGATGGTACAAACTATTATTATTATAATTCTATTTACCCACAGCAAAAATCAGCAGGATCAGGTAATTATTTCGGCGTGTTAAAATTGGACGACGATGTTATAGATTCAATTAAACTCGAATATAATGGAAGTGGTACAGTCACAGCAGGTGTAGTTTCCAGAGCATAATTTTATAAATAATTTTCTTTAATTATATTATGAAGAATATAATTAAAAAGCCAATTAATTTAAAAAAAGATTTAGAAGAAGATAAAAAAATAAAACCAGTAAAAGAAAATATTAAAAAATTTAATTTGCAAGAACATTTTGAATTAAAAAAACTTACTGAAAAAATGCAAAAAGAACAAAGGAAACAGCGACTACTTCAAAAAATAAAATCTCTGTTATAGTATATGTGGAAAAAAATTAAATTAATTTTTGAAAAAGTTAGGTGTTATTTTAAATGTTGCAATAGTTCATGTATGAATAAGGTTGAAAATGTTATTGAAAATGCGGAAGATCTGCGAGAATCATTTGAAGATGTTACAAATGAAATTTTGCATGCAAGTTTATAAAAATAATAATATTATATATATTAGAATGCCAAAAGTTGGAAGATACACATACGAAAAATCCACAAGAGCAGGAAAAAAGCTAATGGTAAAAGTCGGTAATAAAACAATACACTTCGGTGATAATAAAATGCAACAGTATAAAGATAAAACTGGTATATGGTCATCTAAAAATCATAATGATAAAAAGCGAAGAAGCTCGTATTTAGCAAGAGCCAAAGGAATTAAGAAAAAAGACGGCAGTCTTGCATGGAAAGATCCAACAAGTGCTAACTATCACGCAGTTCGTGTTTTATGGTAGCCACGTTTTTGTAAATTATTTAATATATTTTTATATATTAAGAAATGGAGGAAAAACAATTTGATAAATATGGTTTTGTTTATACAATAGAATGTAAAAACACAGGACAATATTATATTGGCTCTACAACAAATTTAGATAAGAGAATAAGAGAGCATTGTACAAAGGGGGCTTCTGGACGTTGTTTTAATATGGAACAACCTGAATTAAAAAATGCAAAATTATATAATTATTCTAATATTTTAGATTTACGAAATAAAGAAAAAGAAGAAATAAAAAAACATATAAAAAATAATTTATGTATTAATAAGAATATACCAAATAGAAAACATAACGAGTATTACAAAGATAACCAAGAACATATATTAAATATGCATAAACGTAAGCTAACATGCGAATGTGGTGCAGTAGTTTCTGCTCGGCATATGGCAAGACATAAAAAGAAAGCTCAAAAACATATTTCGTTTATAAATAATAAAAATAATATATAATATATTATATATGGATACGACAAATATCATTAAAGAACTTGCTGTAATTAATGGCAAGAGATCAGAGTATAAAAAATATGCTTTAGCGAGACAGTTGTGTTTACCTGATAATTACAATTTTCAAAAACCATTTTTAGAAAAAATAATTGAAATTCCAATTGGTACAGAATTCACAATATATAATAATATATTTACATGTTGCTATTTAATGAAGAAACGAGCATTGGTAAAATTGGATCAATTAAGTGGTTTTAAAAAAGAAAATAAAACTATTACATTAAATTTTTAAAAAATTGATTTAAAAATATTCTTTATATAATAATATATAAAAATGAATAATTCAATAGAAAATAATAAATGGCATAAATCAAATAGATGGTACTGTGAAAAATGTAAACAAGACTACCATCCTACATATAAATATACGCATCTAAAAAGTAAAGTGCATGAAAGTGGATATAATCCATCTAATGTTCCAAAAGAAATTAGATATAAAGAATATGTAAAAAAATATTATGATAAAAATCAGGATAAATTAGTAAAATATCAAAAAGAATTTTATTATGGTAATCATGAAAAAAATAAAGAAATAGGAAGAAAGTATAAACAAAAATATAAAGTCAGA
>Ga0181400_1000554_pt1 | contig 16174 bp, 2 predicted proteins | sample 23SPOviralmetaG_FD_130129 | JGI IMG/M metagenome (GOLD analysis project Ga0181400, IMG submission 130129) | Marine viral communities from the oligotrophic San Pedro Time Series (SPOT) site, San Pedro Channel, CA, USA - 23 SPOT_SRF_2011-06-22 | ecosystem: Environmental > Aquatic > Marine > Strait...
GTTAGTATTATTTATCCACTTTATAAACTTAGTATATTATATGCTACTAAGATTAGTCAGTGTTTGAATTCTAACTGTGTAATCAATCTGTATAAGTCTGTTTAGACTTTTTTGTACCGGGTGGAATACAACATGTGTTAGTAGTTTGCCCGTGTTAACTGTGCCTGTCCAACTGCGTAGGCCCAGCTCGTCAAATGTATATGTGTCATTAAAATTACTAGTGTTATCAAACGCCGCTTGACTGTTTGGCTCGCCGTAGTCTAACAAGCAACTTACAACAATATCTGTGTAAATCTGTCCTGATGTGTGATTTACACTTAATTTGTTTCTTGCTGTGTCTGTGTTCAAACTACTATTGTCATCTACAACTTTATAGTAAGTTTGATTGTAAAGATTTGCGTTTGCGCCACTGCTATTTGCAGGCAAATATGTAATAACGCCTGTTGGATCAACACTGGTGCCGCCGTTGCCAAATGCCATTTCGTGAACAAAACCTGTGGTTTTGTTTGCAACGCTGAGTGCAAGTGCTTCGCTCATGTTTTCATAGTGAATAGCATTGCGCTTGTTTACATAATCTTCGCCTGTTTCAGGATCAAAGATACGAATATGACCTTCCATCATCACGCCACTTACGTCTTTAATAGCACTTTCAGGCTGTTGTGGTTGTTCAATATCGTCTTTGTTCATGTTTTTCTTTTCCATATTATTATACCTTAAGCATACATTCTACACTCTTTTCGCCTAAATCGCTATTTGTTTCTAATGCGATTCCAACGATTGGGCCAGCGCCGTTTGCACTTGCTTTGCCGTTGTGCGTTGCAAATACAGCCTCACCCTTATTTATGGACCCTACAACACGCACTGGCACACGCCCTACTAGTGCAACTGCTTCGCCATCTGCGCCACTATTCATTAAGTAAGCAGGAGCAGTTGAAACAACACCTGCCAGGTATACTGTGTCAACACCTGCTTTTGTAATTTCAGCATCGCCGCCAATTGTTACAACTGTTCCCGGTGGATATTCTGCATCGCTTGCATAAATCTCAGCCAAGTCAGCATATTGTGCGTTTGTTGCTGTACCAGAAAAGATACCGGTTGTTATTGTACCGCTGCTTGGATTGTAAGTAAGTGTTGTAGTATCAACTTCTACACCATCATTTCCAGTACTTGCACTACCAAAGTGTAGATAATAAGTTGCATCTGTGCTTGTGTTATCTGTAATAGCAACATTGGTTGCGTTTGTTGCATCAGTAGCACTTGTTGCTGTATCAGCATTACCCGTTACATCACCAGTTAGTGCTGCAGTAATAGTACCGGCACTAAAGTCGCCACTGCCATCACGGAATACAATAGTACTCGCTGTGTTTGCGTCTGTTGCGTTGGAGGTAACAGTAAATGTTGCAGTTTCACTGTTAACACTTCCACTTAATCCGTTGCCTGAAGTTGTACCTTGTGCTACATAACTGCCAGTTGTATCTGTACCTAATGCTACACTGTTTGCTGAAACACCACTTGCTGTTGTTGCCGTGTCTGCATTGCCTGTTAATGCACCGATAAACACATCTGCTGTCAACGAGCCTGTACTTGGGTTATATGTAAAGTCTGCATCATGGTGTACTGCAGTAACAGCACCACTAGTTATATCACCAAAGTAAATTTGTTCTTCGGCGTTAGTTGATGTATCACTTGTAGTTGTTGCACCTGCTGCTGCCCAACTTAGTACACCTGCTGCATCACTTACTAATGCAAAACCACTAGTGGTTGCATCTGCATCTGGTAATGTCCATGTTACATTACTAGCAACTGTTGCCGGTGCTTGGAATGCAACCCAATTGCTACTATCTGCATCTGCAAAACGTAGATCATTTTGTGCTTTGAGTTGTATATTTGCGCCAACATTTACAATACCTGTTCCTGATGTTTCAATTTCAATATCTTGGTTACTGTTAATGGTTTCAAGTCTACTGCCACGAATAGCCATACTAGGCGCCTGAGTGTCGCCAATTTCTAAACTGCGTAACTGCAAGTCACCGAGTTGAAAGTATTGATCATTTGTATTGATAGTTGGCTGATCTGGCTCTGGACCATAGTCTCCCATGAGCTTGAACTTTTTATCACTTGCATCACGGAATAGACCTGCATGTCCTCTGCGTACACCATTGAAGTAGTGTCCAACAAAACCCATGTCAATTGTATCACTGCTTTCGTTGTTTACGCCAACCTGGATTTTACCGTCTGTGATAGCAAGTTCACTACTACTAACAGTTGTTGTTGTACCATTTACTGTCAAGTTGCCTGTTACTGTAAGCGAATCACTAATTGTTACATCAGCCGGTAGACCAATAGTAACTGTGTTACTTGCAACTGATGTTTCAATTTCATTAGCAGTTCCACTAAATGTAACTGTGTCTTGAATTGCAATTGTGTCACTGCCGGTGTCGCCATCGAATGTTAAAATTGATACACCGCTGCTTACTCTGCTGTCAACATATGCTTTAGTTGCTGCATCTTGGTTGCTGACAGGATCTACTACATTAATAACTCTGTTTGTGTTGATGTCAACTGTTGAGCTAGGAAGAAATGACAATGTTACATCATCGGTATTTCCTGTAGCAACAATTGGGTCTGTGCCAATAATACTGCGGAATCTTAGATCACTACCAACTTTTGTTTTAAATACTCCAGCACCGGAGCCTTCGTTACTTGCTGTGTTTGCTTCACCACCTGCAGCACCAGGAGCAACTGCCGGCTCCCACTCGCCGTCTACTGCGTTCCAAGTTAAAACATCATTAGCATTTGGAGTTGAGGTTGTTGTATCAACATCACTAAGTTCATTGATACTTGTTGCTTGAATCTTTGTTAGTACTCTTGCATCTGTATAGTAAAGGTTAGTAGCACCTTCTGGAACATTGTCTGTATCAACTTCGCCTGCGCCGGCACCAAAATCAATCATACTTTCTTTAATTGCTGCAGCCGAGATACTGATTGCACCGCTACTTAAGGTAATACCGTCACCTGCGCTAAAGTGCGCTCTTACTTCAGCCGCACTTGGTCCTGTGTATTCTAAAACACCTGTAGTACTGTTGTAAGTTAAACTTCCATCACCGCCGCTGTCTGTTACACTAATTGCTGCTCTACTGCGAGCATCTGTGTAGTACATTGTTCCACTTGATACTGTGGCACTTGGATCCTCTGTCAAGTTACTTGTATCAATAGTTAATGCATTGCTAACAGGAGTTACTCCGTTAACACTAGATATATATGCACCTTCAATAGTTACAGTACGTCCATCTAAGTCGGTAAAGTTACCGTCTAACTGGTCATGTGTGAGTGCAGTACTTTTACTTGCTCTTAGTGTAATTGTCATTCTTTAAACTCCGCTAACATATTTATCTACCATCAAAACAGTCTCTCAACATAATCATCTTCAACATAGTCATCATTCACATATTCTGCCGCATTAAGTTCTGCTTTATAGTTTGGTACTTGTGCCTCGCATGCTTTCAAGAAGTTAGCATTTGTTGTACTACTTTGCTGTAAGCCAAGTCCGTCTGCAGCAACACCTGTTCCTAAATCATACCATGTTTTTGTATGTGTATCTGTTGCAGGTAGATATTGATCTTTACCGCCATCTACTACTAAGAAGCCGGGCACAATACGATTTAGTATTGTTGTGCCGCCTGTTCCTCTACGCAAATTAGTAATGTAATTGTCGGTTGTATTGATTTCCCAATAAGTTACACGTTCGCCTCCAATAAACACAACACCTGGATATTCGCTGTCTGCGTTTACTTGCGGTAGAACACTTGCATCTTTAACATAAATCTTTGTGTCTGTTACAAGAACATCTGCGATAATTTCTGTAGTAGCATCTTTACACATTCTCAAATATTCAACAGTACCATTCATATCTTGGAAGATTCTAAATCCAGTGCTAGGCTGTATTTGATTTTCACTTATATGCGTAATTACAACAACACTTGCTCCGCTAATAGTGGCCTTTGTTGCATTACTCATTACAATACTTGTGCCGTTTGTAATATAATCTCCTGGATGCAGTCTAACGCCATCTACTGTTACCCAGAAGTTATTAACATTTGTAACAGTCCTGTCTAGCTCATATGTGCCAACTGTACCTGTAACTACACTGCGATCAAAACCTGCACTGTCAAAATTAACTTCATCAAACTCATCAATTACTGTGGTTGATCCTGTACCTTGTCCAACATGTACTTTTGTTTCTATGCGTAGTGGATCATGATTAGCAAATGTGTTAACACGCATTACACTTGAACTTGTGAAACTTACACTACCATCAATTGTAATCTCTGTGCCATCTCCACTAATTGTGTATTCTGCACTTGCACGATTGTATACAATAACCTTGTCATCTGATGCCGGTGCTGTGGTCATCGTAACAAATGCATCTCCTGCTGTCACTGTGTAATCAATATTACGAACTGCATTAAGTGTTGTATTTGTGCTTTGTTGTATAACTGCAACACCAATGTCGCCTGGATTGACAATTGTTGTTTCGCCTGCAGTTGTTGAAATGTTAAACTGAACAGTTGATCCGTCGCCTGTGTGATACTTGCTGTTTGATGGACGCAATCTTACTCCATCAATCTCAACAATTGTATTTGCATCTAGTGGTTGCGCATAGTTTACTGTGTTATCCAAACTGTAAGTTCTAGTACCTGCTGTCAATGTTGTCGTTTGTAGTTTGTACTTTGTAGGAGCATCTCTACTTGTTGGTTGATTGAATGTAAACACATGAATTTGTGCATCTACTGCTGGTGCTGTAGCAAATGTCATAGTAGTTTTACCATCTGATGCAGCAAATACTGGACTAGTTTCAACGCCATCAACATACACAATACTTTGTACCACAGCACTAGGATCATTTGCAAGAATGAATATCTCTGTAGAACCGTCACCTTCAAAAGTAAATTCGCCTACCATCTTTTCACCAGTTTGTCCGTAAGCATAAACATGTAATATGTCTGTTGCACTAAGTGGACTACTTAAGGTAATAGTTTTTGTTTTAAAGTTTGTAGTGAAACTATATTCACGCACTGCGTTTCTGTAAACGATTAATGTATTATAATCATCTGCGCTTTTGTCTGTTCTTCCATATTGAAAATCAGTAACCAATCCAGTGGTGTCAGTGAAACTGATGTAGCGAATTTCCATCGCATTTCCATCTTTTTCATAATCATGACTTGCATGAGTATATACTTCCATGTCAAGCGTGTCATATACTCTGCCAGGTACTAGTTCTTCTGGAGCATGACTATTATAAGTGTCAACAAATCCTGCCCCATCAAGGTTAATATCCTCTGGTCTGGTACCTAGTGCTAGATCAGTAAACAAACTAGTAATAGTAGTATCAAGTCCTGCTAGAACCGCAAGTCCGTCACTGTCAATTTCAAAATTATCAAAGCCAATTACATCAAAGTTTGAACTGTCAAAACCAGGATCTTGGTCGAAACCTGGACCTGTGACTTTAGTTCCTAGGTAACCTGTTCCTTTTTGTAATAGTTCTAGATCATCACCAATCATTCCGCTAGTTGGATAATAGTAAGCTGCAATTCTATCTGCTGTATTAGTAAATTCTGAATCAGGCTTAATAGTTAATACAGTGTTACCACTTGCATTTTCTACACTAAATGTTGCACCACTTGTAAAGTTTAAGATTACATCAAAAACTTCCTGTGTCATAGTTACAGTATTTTGATAAGCAACAACATCACCTGTTGTATAAGCAGTGTTTGCTGTCCAATCTTTGATGCTACTTGTATATGTAATACGATCAAATTTGATAGTAGTATCAAAACTTCTTACTGTTGTGTTTACAAGTCTTGGACTTACCAATATGCCTGTGCCGCTGCCGGTAATAGTAATAGTTGGCTCTGCAGTATATCCACTGCCTTTGTTTGTCATTGTAATACTAATGATTGCATCACCATTTGTTTTTGCAACTGCAACTGCTTGTACACCGCCTGCTATTTGTGGTGCACTAATTGTTACTACCGGATCAGTAATATAACCTGTGCCTGCATTAACAATTTCTATACTGTTTAGTTTGTAACCGTAGTTCTCACTCCAAGGCAGATTAAGCCCTTGTGTTTGTAGTATTTCATCGCCGCTTTGTTCACCGCTTGGCTTGCGGAAATAACGTAAACTTTCATCGTAGTATGCATGCACATCAAAGTCAGTTGTATCACTGCCGTATAAATCCAACTTATCATACTTGCTTACATACTCGCGAATCTTAGTTTTGTATGGCTTTACTTCATTAATAAAGTCTTCAATGAAATTTGTGTTATCAAACTTAAATGTATTGTACTGATCCAAACTACGAATCTTGTGTGCAACTGTAATAAATGAAGTTTTAAACAACCAGTCTTGACTGAAGTTGTTTTCGCTAAGTGCATACTCCATCAAACGAAAGAACAGTTCATTCATGTTGATTTCATAATCACCAGTGAATACATCTGTCTTAAGAGCACTTACAATTTGTCTAATCTCTTGTGACGGAACCTTGTCAAATGCGGCAAAATCAAAACCGTCATTGTCAAATCCTGTTGCTTCAAAGTTACTGTTTGCTGTTGAGAAACTATACAATCCTGCATTAAACTGTAGTGTACCACGTTCAATAATAACTTCATCCCAGCCTGTGTCTTTCTTACAGAACATACTGAAGTTACCTTCATCATTACTTGTTACTTTAGCAATATCGCCTGCAACTGCATCAGTAAGTGTAAGTAAATCTGCTTCCAATGTTACTTGATATTTTGGTACAGTTGTTGCATCGTAGCCTGCTGCATAATAAGTTGTATATTCCCAATAGTCTGATGTGTTATAAGCCTGTATGTTTGATAGTGCCCAAGTCTTGTCAGATTGCAGGTTGTATATAGTCCAGTAATTACTGTTATTTTCATCTTCTAGCACAAGTACTTTGTACCCTGTGCTTAGAATAGCAGTGTTTAAGAAGTCTCTTTCTTGCACTGAATCAACGCTAGTATTGTACTCACCACTGTTGACTGTTGGTATATTCTCACTACTTAATAGTTTTGATAGGTTTGCATTTCTAGCAAATGGTGCTTTTACAAGAACACTATTGGTATACTGTGTTAATACTTTAAGTGCTGAAGCACGGTTAACAAACATACCTTGACGTGGTTGTGTAAGTACACCGTACTTTTCAACTTCACTTAGAAACGGATCTGGAACCAAGTTACCAACACTGTCACTGCCTGCTAAACTGTCAACAAGTTTTGTATACATTCTTGCAGGAATATCCTGATCTGTATTACCTCTACCATAAAGTTCAAATTCGCTATGTAGCACACCTTCATTTTTCACTACATCATAGTTGATGCTTAATACAGTGTCTTTGTCTACAAAATATTGTTTACAATTGTAAAGTGCAACTGCATCTGTGTCCAAGAATGCAATGTGCGGCAATCCTGCCGCTACTGGATCTTCAATAAGACTTCTTACTGCATCTGCGCTAATAGTTCTAAATTCTGCTTCTGCAGGAACAGTAGTATCGCCCTTAACCCAAAAGAACCAATGTGTGCGTGTATGGTTGTGTTTAGGATCATATATTACTGCAGTGTTAAACTTAGTAACATCTTTTACTGTGCCTTCACCTGCGTATTGCTCAGGCGGTACATCACTCATTACCCATTCATAAATGTCAATGCTACTACCAGGAAATGCTTGTCCCCAATAATTTGTACGGAAATTAATGTTGCCTTGCTCTGGATTTAAGTAATGTACAGTGCTTGTATCCCACCAAAGTCTGTATTCCTGCTTGTAGTTCCAAAGATTGTCGTACATTGCTGGATCGCGATGACTTATATAACTTAGTTCTGCTGCCGCAACACCTGCAATCTTACCTTTTGCTGGATCAATATAATCAAGAAATGCTTTGACTTCGCCTTGTTTCTTGTTATAAAGTGCAACACGATTTATTTGACTTACATCAACTCTTGTGCCTTGACTGCGTAGAGTATTCCAACTGCCGGATCTTGTGTTATTGTTAAACTCATATACGCTTCCGCTGTTATCGTAGTTTGTTGTATCGTTTGGTGCACCAACAAATATTCTATTGTCATTGAATGCAACTGTTGCGCCAAATTGATCTAATTCTAAAATGTTTGTACTTTTAAGTTGCTGTCCAAACACCATCTTACTTGGATTAGCAAGTGTTGGTGTATTTGAGTCAAGCAATTCATATACATACACGCCGCCACTTTGTGTGCGTCTATCTGTAAATGTTGTGCCACCTTGATCAAATATTGTTGTCGCACTCAAGTAATCTTCACTATTAGTGTTTGTATTAACATCAAATCCTGTTGGTAATAGTGTGCTTGCTCTGTCACTTGCAATAACAAGATTGCGAGTATCACTGTAAGTTGATGTACCAATGTGTACATGCTTATCAAATGCTACACTGCGTCCAAAGTTTTCATTTTCAAACGCCTGAGGATGACTAACCTTTTGCGTAAGTTTAAACGGATCTACAATTGCACCAGTTTGGAAACTAGTTCCTGTTCCTGGCATTACACTTAGTTTGTTGTAAAGTTCTGTGTCAGTGGTTGTAATAACAAGTTGGTCAGCACTGTTCTTGCTTGCAGTCACACCAGGTATTGATGCATCAACAATGTCTTGTGCTAGATCTGCAGCATCAGTGCTTGTTGAACTTATAGTTACTTCACGCTCATTGATAAACAGTGTGTGGCTTGCTGTTACGCTGTAACTGCTACCCTCTTTACTGGTAACACTAGCATAGTTCTTACCTGCGTCCTGAAGAATGAAAACACTGCCTGTGTTAGGATTAGTTTCATCTTCGCCGGGTGATCCAATAGCAATTATACTGCCTTTAGTATCAATCCCAACACTAATACCAAACTGTTCTTCGCCGTTAGTTTCATCATCTAGATCCAATTGGTCAATCTGTTGCATCTGTGTAAATGTACCGGTGTATATCTGTATTGCATCACCAGAATCTGGAGCATATTTAAATGTAACCGTGTTACTTGAACGTGTGTAATATCCGTCAGTTGAACCATCATTATCTGTTGGAACATCTGCGTTATCTGTTTCAATTTGTAGAATGCCGTTAACTTCAACGTAGATTTTTTCTTGTAATGTATTGGTAGTTGTAAATGCTTTTGTTGTGCCATCTGCAATGAACTTCTCTACATACTGTGCATAAAGATATGCTTCACCGCTGTTTGATTTGCCATCAATGGTTGCGTTAGGTGCACCAATAATTACTCGCTTGCCTGTGTAATCACAATCAATGCTATGTCCAAAGTCGCCGCTGCCTGCTGTGTAATTACCAATCTCTCTAAAGTAATCTTGTTGTCTTACAACAATTTGTAAACTACTTGCTGGTGTACTTGTAAATGTAATATCTGCTCCACTTAATGTAAAGTCTTTTGTTGGCAAATATACTTTGCCGTTTTCATCTACAACATTTAGTGCATCTAAGTTTATTGGGGTAAAGTTTAGTGTATAGGTTGCTGCACCAGTTGTGTTTACAGTAAATGTTCTTTCACTTGCTGGATTTAAGTCAATGAAAGTATATACATAAATTTTATTGTCGCCTGGTGCACCAATGAACAAATATCTGCCATCGCCACTAATTACCATGCTTTTACCAAACTGATGACTAGTACTTAATCCACTTGGACGGATTGCTGGTCTGCGATTAAATGTTCCTGCACTGTCAATGTAGTAAACAAATGCTGCACCAACACCACTTTGCGTATCCGGTGCACCAATAATTGCATAGTCAGAACTAACTGCAAGACTTGCACCAAAACTATCTAAACTATCACCAATAGTTGCAGCACTGATATTATTTGTCTCAATAAGCAAGCCGCCTTCACTGCGCACATAAGGAACAACTGTGCCGCTTCCGCTGTTAGGGCCGCCTACTAGTGCTAGTGTACTAGCACTGTTAATAGCAATGCTTTTGCCATAATTGTCATCTGCATTAATTGGACTTTGTGTCTTAACACCAGTTGTTGTCCACGGACGGGCATTTTGTAATACCTGCCAATCGCCATCATTGTCTTTGTCTACCCAAACTAGTTCTTTATTATCCCAACCGCTAACAGGAGTGTATGTGCTTAGATCACTTGGCTGTGTAAAACGCACACTGCTAAGTTTGTACATAGGGATATTAATATCTAGAATCTCTGCTTCAGTAGTTGTGTCTACAACTGTAAACTTATTAGGACTGCTTACTTCAAAAATCTTAGCGACTTTACCAATTGGCTGTGCCGCGCGAACAATTACATAATCATCCTTAACTAGTCCATGATTAACATCAGTTGTATAAAGTAAGTATCCGTTACCTGTACTTTCAACACTAATAATTGTGCTTAGTGTTTCATCTATACGGCGCATACCCCAAGTATTTGTATCATCAGTAGCAACCCAAATCTTTTTACCTTTACCAAGTTCACTTATACGGCTGCTTAGTGATTCTAGTTCATCACCATTAAACACTGTAAAGTCAACATCATCTAAACGTGCATATCCTGCACTATCTAAATCGTTAGTGGTTACACTGTTTGCATCTCTTGCAGAAAATATATTGCCTGTGTAATTGTTAGGCTTTTTGTACAAGTCTTTTTCTTGTACATGATAGTGACCAACAGCGGTGCTCGGAGGAAGTTCGCCTGCTGCATGATAATGCAGTACAAACGGATTGTTTGTTGCTTGATCTTCTGGAATAATTGTTTCAATAATTTGATTACTATCAATACTTCCATATTCACCAACACGGAATGCCCACTCTTCAAAGTAGTCAATACTTTGATCCAAGTTAGTAAGTTCTGCATCAATGAGTTTGTTAATAGCACTGCCGGTACCTTTTTGCTTTATCATTCCCTGATAAAACTTTACCTGGCTAACATCATCTAGTCCTAGTCCTTGTAAATAGTCTTTATTGTTAAATCCAATAATGCCCTTGCCTAAATGATCAACTCCATCTTCAAGATTTAAGTTATCAATTTCAAAGAAGTTTTTAAAACTGTTTGCTTTGTTTGTAAGGTTTTTTACTAGCCCTGTGGTAAGATTATCCGTGACACTCCAGTCATTGTAATCAAATACGCTACTACTATCAATGTTGTATTTTGCTACATAATTTTTATTTTGATAACTTACAATATCGCCTTTTTTGTAGTCAGTATAATTCTGCCAAATGTTAATAACATCATCATTAATAAAGAATCCTGGAGCATGTAGTGTGCCGTTCCAGTCGCCACTTTTAGCGCCAATAAGTTTAAGTCTACTGTGTCTGTTACCTAGCTCTGGCTGATATATAATATCATTAAAAATAGTTGTATTATTAAACACAAGTACATGTTCATACTGAATCGGATCTGCCTGCAAACTATATAATTGTGTATTTTGTGTATCAACTTTAACTTCAGTTACATTGTCAACTCTGGTTACGTCATAATATTTTGGATTGATAACACTATTGTTTGCATCTGCAATCTTGCCTTTGCGTGTCAAGTCATCCACAGTCGAGTAAGCTCTATTAATTGTTAGTACTTCACTCATTGGACTTATTACAATCACACTGTCAACTGTCCATTTTTGATCTGTCCAAAATGCAAACTCTTTGCCTGCACTAACAAAGTCGTTCTTTTCACCGGTGCCAGTTGTACCATCAAAAACAAATCCACGGCTTTGTAAGTATCTCTGGTAACTTACCAAGAAATCAAATACCTGTTGTTTGTTAGGAATAACTGTACCATATGGAATATTGATAATTTTGTTATCAAAATCTTTATATTCAAAATAGGTTGTTTCGCCTACTACTACCTGATTTGGATCGTTGCCTACTACACTTGGTACAATCTTAAAGAATGGATTCTCAATGTCGTACCCTTGTATTTCATAGCCGTCTTGGCGTTGAATAATCTGTACACCACTATAAACAACACGCTCCAGTGGCAAACTCTTTTTAGCATAAACACTTAGATCTTCGTCAGGTATAAAGATGTTTTCACTTTGACTGCTAGGAGTCACACTCTCTGCAACAACTTTGAGAAACTTCTTATCAGTAAATCCAGCCATTCCATAGCACAAGTTAAGTTCTAGATTATTAATCTTTGTGATAGTATCATCTATACTATATCCGCCAAATTTAGTAAATTCACTAATAAACTGATTATAACCTTCAACTCTAACTATACCATCAACACCATCAGTTTGTCCATGCATTTGATAATCAGCAATACCTGGTCTGTAACTTTTATTCTTTTGCAAAATTTGATTGTACTGTGAATTGTTCTCATACATGTTTGTATCAAACATCAGTGTGCCATACTTTGCAGGTTTGATTGTAGCTGCTAGAATTTGTAACACATAAGGATATTCACTGCTGCGTCTCCATGCTGTCTCTGCAGGGCTACCGTCACTGTAAACCCAATCATCACTTACGTTGGTTTGTGTTGCATCTTTAACTAAAAAGTCTCGAGGTGCTTTTAAGTTACCTTGTTTGTCAACAGGAATAATACTCATTAAATTTGGACGTTGACGTCTCACATCAGTAGTATATGTGGTACCTGTTGCATCACTATACAACATACCATCACGTAGGTTTTCCCACAGTACTGTGTTACCTTCTGTATAAGGTGCTACACCATAACGCTCATCCCACCAATTTGGTTTTGTGCTTAGTCCTAGCATTTCCCAAGGTGTAGTATGCGGTGTATCTGTGTCAAAGAACCAACGATACATATTGCGCCAGTATCCTGGTACTCTAGTATCAGTGATCTTTTCAACACTGTTGCGATAGTTCCAAGTAAAGCCATTGTCAACCTCAACAGTTGTGTTAGGTGCTGTTCTAACTTTGTTACGCAGTGCCCACTCGCCATAGTAACTACGAGTAATGTTATTTGATTCGCTTAAATCAGCAAGTGTACTACGGAAGTAACCTGGAACAACTTCTGCATAATCAAACAAGTTTCTATTATACTGTGTCTTAATATTGTTGTAGATACGCTTTTCTAGTTCCAACAAAACGTTGTCTCTGATATCTCCCCAGCCAACCCAGATACTACCATCATGTCCTTCAACAACAGTTTTTGGTGTAATATATGTTGTGTCTGTAAATATAGCAGGAATGAACTTGTACCATAATCCTAACTTGGTTGGTGTTGCTGGAACAAAACTACCGTTTGTTTCTGTATATTCAACAATTGTAATTGTATCGTTAACAGCCAATCCAATTCTTGCAATATCAAGATTAGTTGCAGTAAGTATTACTTTTGCTTCTACTGTATCAAATGTATAATCTTTACCTTCAACAAGAAGATTTTTAACACCAGTACTAATAGGTGTGTGATAGACTAATACGCCGCGATTGCCAATTGAAGTGAGATCAAACTGCGAATTAAATTCAAACTCAGTTTCACTAGCATCATCAATAGTATACGCTAACTGTGATTTTTGTGTGCCCCATGGTAGCATATCACTGTAGTAGAAAGGAAACGCACTGGTCTTCTTTCCTGCCATATATGATAAAATATCATCTACACACTTTTCAGGATTAGTTAGATCCAAGTCTAGTTTATCAATATTTTCAATAAACTTGTTTTTAAACTTTGTGTATTCGTTTTTAACATACTTTATACTGTCAATTGTGTTTGCTGTTTCGTTTGAAAGAGCATACATAGGCAATACCATCCCAGCACTGTGTTGCAGAATGTTTCCTGGATATGCTCTGTAGTTTACGTCACGAATGTTACTTTTACCAGGAGCAATACCAGTCAGTGTTTTCACTTGATGACTGATTTCAACAGTATGGTTACGCATCTGTCCAAGTGTAAGCGTGTCAAATGTTGCATTACCTGCGTTGCGTTCTAGGTTATCGGCGACTTCATAGAAACTGTTTTGTGCTTTTGTTCCACTAACAAATTTAATAGTTACAACATCATTCTTTGAAAGTGCAGTTGTAAACACAACATACTCTCTGCTATACTGAACAAGATGAGTATATTCACTAGGATATTTAAACTTACCGTTTACAAAAACTTGCAAAGGTTGTCTAATTTTAGAGGTGTCAACACTTGCACCAATTTCAAAACTATACAATTCACTGTTTACGTCATAACTTACAATCTGATACTGTATACTAGGTTCAACAGTTTTTGTCCATCCGTTGTATAAAACTCTTTGTCCATTTATATCAAACTGATGTGCATGTCCACTGCGCACAATAACATTAGTATTGCCTGTGCTTTTTGTATACTGGAACTTGTCACTGTCAAAGTTATTTTCAAAAACAATATCGCCTAGTGTATTAAAGTTTTTATATGTTAGCCCAAAGTTTAGCACTGTGTCTGGACTTGCATTATTATTGCGCTTGTAACTAAACAATTTACTTCCAACAAAGTTACTACTTGGATACTTTGTTGTATCGCTGAAACTAATGTGGTCTGGATCGAAAATATCAAACAATGGGTCTTGGTTAAGTGCAGTCTTTTGCTGTGCTTCTGTCCATGTGGTGCCGTTGAGCCAATACTGCTTGCCTTGATTGTTAGCACCCAGTGTACTCAACACACAGTTACCATCAACAACCGTGCCTATATCAACCAAGTTAATGATTTCACCTGTTGTTGCATCGCTGTCTTGGTTAATTAAGTCTACACGATAAATCTTGTTTCTAACATCTTTATCTGTGTCTGCGCTAAAGACTACTGTGTTATCTTGTTGTAAGTCTATGCCATCTGCAAAATAACCCAGTGTGCCGTTTACATTACTAAGTGCATCTGTTTGTGTTGTGTCAATTACTGTAACTGGAGTAATACTGCTGGTGCCCATGTTAAACAGTTCTAGTCCACTGTGGAATTCAATAATAGGACGCTTTGCTCTTGCTGAGTCATCAATGTCTGCAGTGTAGTTGTTATAGATTGCTGTTGCTTCAATAACTTCTCTATGGAACCAGCGGTTGCCTCTACTCCATGCATTCTTGTCTGGACTACTGCGATTAATAATAATATAATCTTGGTCTATTGGACTGTTAAGTGTGCCATCCCAACCGCCTGCGTCATATGCTACAGTATCAAATCCATCACTTGTACTGTTTGTGTACTTTTCAGGTGTAAGCATCTCATCCACAGGAGTAAGAGTAATGCCGCCTGGTTGCCCTACACCTTCAACAAAATATTCTCTGTCTGCATAAGTGCTTGGTGTGATGTCGCTGTTAAATTCTACTTTAAGTCCATTGGTAAACTTTACACCGTTTGCACTTGTAAATGTTAGTTTTCCTATAATATCATCTTCAATATTAATTGCCGGGACTGCATCAATATCGACCAACTGTATTTTACCAAACTGATTTGCGTTAACACCATCCTGATAATAAAGTGTGTCTTGTCCAGCAGTATAAGGAGAAATTAATTCAGGTAATCCACTAGCATCTTTGAAAAATTCTCTGTTGCCGTAAGCATTGCCTTGTTTAATTTTAACTTTTTGTCCAACGGGCCAAGCAATACTACGAGTTAGTTGTACTGTGTCAACACCCGCAACATTGTTTACTGCAATGTCGTATACATCATAGCGTGTTGCAACAGGAAGTGTAGTCGTTTCATCCCATGGATTGTCAGGATCATCAAATCCATAAGCATCAAACAACTGACCTTGATCCCATGCAGTTTCGTCTGTAGTTAAATTAACAAAGACTAGACTTTTTCCATCAATTACTGTTTGTACGTCAATGCCACCATACAGGTCAATCAATGTTTGATATGGAACATTGTGTATTTGTTTGTATGTAAGTGTGGTAGCAAAATCAGGATTTGCAGCTTGTGTAGCCGTGATCTTTTCATTTTGTGCATCAGAGTGCGGCACGTTGAATGTAATCGTGCCATTATCATCACCATTGTTTGTTACACCTAGTACTTCTCTAGTACTAATGTTCGATCCAAAACTACTAATACCGCTTGTACCTGGTTCTATCTGAATCCAAAAAGGCGTTCCTGTTTGCTGAACATTAAACTTATAACTACCGCCTCTTGCAAGAGTAATAGTTGGGTTAGCATTGTCACTACCATCGACGCTGTATTCATCTACTGCGGCGACTGTGCGGCGTGTTATTGTGAAATCACGTTCAGTGTCTACTGTGCTATTA
>Ga0181400_1000559_pt1 | contig 16087 bp, 21 predicted proteins | sample 23SPOviralmetaG_FD_130129 | JGI IMG/M metagenome (GOLD analysis project Ga0181400, IMG submission 130129) | Marine viral communities from the oligotrophic San Pedro Time Series (SPOT) site, San Pedro Channel, CA, USA - 23 SPOT_SRF_2011-06-22 | ecosystem: Environmental > Aquatic > Marine > Strait...
ACATATAATAATAGAGTTATACAAACCATTTCTGTTACCATTTTAATGTCCGTTCTTTTGTTTAATTTCTAATTGAGTATCTTTAATTTTCTCAATTGCTTCTTCTAAATGGTTAATTCTTTTTTCAAAAAATTCCAGTGTTAACTTTTGTTGTTGATCATATGGTGCTTTACCTTCTTCAATCTCAACAGTTAAACTTTCAAGTTCTCCAGCTAAATGTTCAATTAACATAAATTGTTCATTATCTGCAGGCAAGCTACCCATCTCACCTCTTGGCCATTTAATACGAAACTCGGTGTTTTGTTCCAAATCAGTTTTCATCATAGTCTGTTGTGTTTCAACAGAGTTTAATCTTTCAACGATACCAAAGTACGCCCAAGTTGCTAGTGATGTAAAAGCAATCATACTGATGATATTACGAAGTGGTAGAGCTACCTCTGTACCTTCATTTAATTTTGTTGGCATTACTTTTTAACCGCTCGAGACCCAAACCAGAAAGCAATGATTGCAGCAAAGATTGACTGCGTCTCTTCTGACCATAATGTTTTTGCGATTGTAGCTGCATCGCCACCGTCACGAAGTACAACATAGACTGCTACTCCTTCTACAAAGAAAAATAATGCAAAGAAAAGATAAGTAATAATAGGTCTTACAGAAGATCTCATATTATTGACCCAAGTAGACGCATGCTCAGCGGATTTAGCATCATGATCTAACAAAGCTGTCTCTCTTTGGATCTCAGCTTGTAATAGCATAGCTTCTGCTTTTTGAGACTGTAACTTTTCTTCTCTTTCAATCTGAAGGCTCATAACCGCCAGCTCATGTTTTTTGTCTTTACCGTCTTGGGCAAAGTCAAGTAATTTTGGTACAAATGATGTACCAAAACCTAACGCAGTTGATAAAATAGTAGCTATCATAATATTCTCCTTTTTATATTTATACTTGAGGCATAAAGTCGTCTCTTTTAAACCAGCTATAACCTGTAGTTCCAGGACCTCCTGCTCCTAAAGGTTGAACCGTTTCATGAAACTTTTTGATTGTAGCTAACGTTTTAGGTAGAGTATCTTTAAAGAACGTATCAGCATTTCGTGCATCAAATTTTCTTATTTTTGCTCCAGCTAACGTTGTTATTGTAAACTCGTCAAACCAAGCATTATCACCTTCTGTACTATTTAGAGCATAGTAATTAGTTTGACCATCTGTTCTAACCCAATGCATACGTTCGCCACCACTCAAACTCGAAAATGGTTTTACTTCATAATTAGCGTTCATAATTTTATCTACTTTAATAATATCTCTAACATCTTTTGGATAATTAGGTGTAAATTTATACACCGGTACTGAATGTGCTTCAGGACTTGTACCAAATATACCACGGTCAGCTATCCCGGTACAATATGACCAACTTAACTTAAATATTAAGTCTTTTAATTCATCCATTCTAAACTTTTCAATTTCAAGCTCGCTAGCATCGTTATAAAATTCTCTTAGCTCGTTACTTAGACTTGGTAGAGCTTTATCATTAATAGCTTTAACATCTATAATAGATATATTTAAGTTTTGACACACGGCTTGAATTTGTTTCCATCTACTATCGCCTGAAACTTTTGCATCCCATAGACTGTTAAAAGCACTGGTATTAGCTAAAATTTTTGGATTAATATCTGGAAAAGTTTCTAATACTTTAGTGTTTATTACTACGTCGTCTAAACTTTTAGCAAACACATCACCTATTTCTTTTTTAGCTTTTACCCATTCTTCTTCTAGTACCTTTCTAGATTTAGCAACAGGTTTAGTTTCTTTAACAACTATTACTGGAGGCTCTTCTGCAGGAGTTTCTTCAACAACTACTACTGGTACTACCGCGCTTGGATTAGATTCAGATACTTTTGTATCTTCTCCTTTACTAAGTGAAGCTTCTTCTTGTATAGAACTCTGCTTAGGAGGAGCTGATACCGTGGTAATAACTGGTTTCGATTTGGTTTGTTTGAATACAGTTAATTTATCAAATGCTTTTCCAAACTCGTCTTTAGACTTTTCAAATACTTCTTTTACTTCGATAGGATCAACATGTGCGCATATATCTAACGGTGCATCAGGTAAAGTATCAGCTGCTTTAGCTGCTTCAGGTATTGCTTCTTCAAAAGTATACGTGACTTTCATTTTTAATGGAAGTTCAACTTTAGTTAATGCTACGTTTTGATTAATGTCATCGTAAATATAATCGTTAGTAGAACTAAACCAGTTACCACCTTTTTGCACTATTTCTACCTTTACAACTTTTGCACCTTCTTCTGGAAGATCAATAGAGTCGTAGTTTTTTACTACAGGGGTAGTTTTAGTTACTGTTCTTGTTGTAGGCTGCTCTGTTAACGCTTTTTGTAATAACGAGTTAAAATCTAAACTACCTACATCTTGAGCAGCACCTGAAGCTGTTAGACCAGAAGTTAAAGAAGTACCTGTTAATTGAGTTACATTGCTGTTTGAATTACCTAATCCATTACCACCTATTAAATTAGTAGCCGTAGCACCTATAGCTTGTCCTAAAGGTCCTAGTTGTGAGAGATGACCTGATTGTAAGCTTTTTTGTAAAGGTCCTAAAGCTCCTCCTTGTGCTTGAAAAGCTGCTAAATCTTTCTCAAACTGTTTTTGAAATTCTTCATTGCTAAACTCAGCTTCTGGATTTTTAGGTACGTTACCTTCATCTTTTCTTATTTTTGCTACTATATCAGCAACTTTATCATCAACTTCTTTAAAAGTTTTTTCTATTTCATCTGCAAGCTTATTAAACAGACCAGGTATGCCACCTGCTTTTTTTAAATTTAACAGTTCTTCTTGATAGTTTTTAGGAGGGTTTTTATCTTCTATTCTATAAGTAACTTTAATTACTCTTCTATCTTTTCCTACATCTACGTAAGCGTCACCGTCATCAAAACCTTCGATTTTATAATTTCTTTCTTCCCAGAAAAAATTACTTCCAATACTAGAACATTCTACTTTAACAACGTCATAATATTCATCAGGTAATAAAACAACAGAACCTACTTTTTGAGTTCTTTCAACTTTAGTAATTAAATTCTTTTTACCTTCAGTTTTAGCTTTAGCCATGATACCTTCTATACCACCAGCTTCTTCTATTTTTTGATCCAAGAAACCTTTAATGGTATCAGGGTTAGCTAACAAACTTTTAGCCATGGACTTTTGATCTTTTTTAAGATCGTCCATAGTTTTACTTAAAGGTACTATACATTTAGGTATTGCCATTTTTAACCTCCTGCAAACACATTAGGAGAACCAGAAGAAGATGCGTTAGGTACCCACGAACCATGACCACCTGTTCCATCTCCTTTTCTATGAACACCTATACCATTTACAAATACTGTTCCACTACCCCCTGTAGCCGGATCACCACAACTTGTTGTATCTCCTATTCGTGTTGTTTTAGCATTATTAGTAAACACGTCTGGAGAACCAGAAGCATATGATGTTTGGTGAAATGGACTCGGTGTAGGTGAAGCGTGACCTACATGACTATCTAATCCTACTCTTGTTACTTCTGGCATTAGTTTAAATCAATCCTCGCAGCATCAACATCTAAGTTACCTGTTATAGATGTGGTTTGATTACCGCTTACGTTTTCGGTAACATTACTAGAAATGTTTTCGGTAACATTTCCTTTGCTTGAATCTACTTTATTTACAGACAAAGATAGGTTACCATCATTTAGTATAACCGTTTTATCATGATCAATATCCATAGTAAGGTTTTGTCTCGTTTCAATTCTCATATTATCATTACTTACCAAAGTATGTGTACCACCTACCATTTTAATATCAGCTTTTACAACAGTTTCGGTTTGAGACTGGTGAACAGTTCTATTGCTACTGTTTAAGATAGTTATATCATCTCTACCACCAATAGTAGATATTCTATCAGAATCTACTGTTCTTGTTTCCATGCCTCCCACTCTTTGTACATAATCTACTTTTACATTACTACCAAAATCTTGACCTATTTCAGTATGTTCAGAGTTACTTATTTTACTTCTTCTAGATCCGTTATTAATTTTTTCAGTTTTATCACCTTCTACTTCTAAGTGATAGTTACCTTTTACTAAGGTTCTCATATCGCCTTCTACGGTTAAGTTGTAATCACCATAAATTACAATATTGTTATTTTTTATAACTACTTTATAATCATCACCAACTATTGTAGTTGTACGATCTCCGTTGTCTAACATTTCGTTGTTAGTACCTGAGTTATGAAAAGTAGCTAATCTAGATGCACCTGGCGTATCGTCTATTTCTATTACATGTCCGGATTCAGATGCAGTTACTTTATTGTAAGGGTATTTAGGAGAATTACCGTTATGTGGTTCTGGATACGTCCAAGTAGGTCTTTCGTAATATCTATCTGGTTCGTCTTCTGTTAAAGTACTTACTCTAGGTGGCACTGCACACTCAACGTCATAAACTCTATAGGTCTTTCTAGCTAAATAACTCCAATCGGTTTTATAAGTTCTTTCAGAAGCATGAAGAGGTTGATCCGTGCTTTCCATCTTACTGGGATTAACCCCTGAAGGATCAGAAAACGGTTCTTCAGGAGGTATTTCAGAAGGTGAAGAAGGTAATACACCCATAACTAAAGGCTGTTGCATATTTTTACCATCTGTAAAGAAACCAACTACCCAAGCTCCCTGAACAATACCAGTAGCTGATTGACCTACAGTACCTGTACCGGCTGAATTAGTTGGTAGCATAACACTAGCCCAGGGTAAATCTTTGGTGGGTAAATCTTCTCTAGAAACGTCATGAATACCAAAACATCTAACTTTTACTCTACCCATTTGTTTAGGGTCGTTTCTTTCTTCTACGACTCCTACAAACCATACCATTTCGCCTGAATAAATCATATTAAAATCCTATTTGTGATTCTTTAACTAAAGTTAAAGCCATTTTTTGTACATCTTCATTAAAGACGTCTCTTTTAGAGTATACATAATATTTACCTGAATATCTTTTATCTATTTTACTATCTCTGTTTTGTGAAGCTGGTTCTGGAGAACTTATTTCTAATTCTATAACTTGACCAATATCAATTACAGGGTTACCTACTACTTCTATATCTATAGCCTGGCTAAGATCTACACTTGTTTTTTTAATGTTACTAGCATCACTAACCTTATTTAGGTTACTAACTTCTTGTTGTGTGTAAGAAGAGTTTACATCGTATTGATTAATACCTCCTTCAAAATTAAATTTATTAAATTGAGGTAATTTGTTTAGATATAAATCAGGATTAAATTGATCAAAGTAGTCGTAAGAAACAGGTTTATAATATTTGTTTGTAATATCAGGAGCAAATCTAACACCTGCTATTTTACCAGAATTAAGAGAATGAATAATATCAAATTGTTTATCATGAAAGGTTATATCTTTTACTGCAGATAAAGTATCCTTTGTATTAGGTAATTGATCAGAACCTTTTGTACCAGCAACTATGTTATATACGTATTTGAAAGCAGGTTCGTTTGAATACATTTCAGCAGCTTTTTCAATTGGCATAAAATTATATTTCAAATTAGAGTCTTGAAAAAATTTCATTCTAACACTGTCGTTTTTCCAAGCAGATCTTCTAGACAACCATTTCATAGATTCGTTTAAACTCCATTTAGGAAATACTATTTTTTCAGTACCTACACTTTCTTCCCAAATGTTTGCTTTTTCAAAATCTGTATTATCTTGAAATAGACCTCTAGCAATACTAGAAGTAGTACCTTTAATAGCACCGCTAACCTCTTTATACATACCTTTATAGAAAAAATTAGAAACACAATTTAACACATATGCTCTTTGCCTTTGGTACTCTGCTATGTTTCTTACATCTACAATCTTAAAACTAAAATATTTTGTAAAGTCAAAATAGCCAATATCAATAGTTATTGTGTCACCAGCATTTGGTCTAAAATTATGAAAAAAGTTAACTGCATCAGATATGACAAACTCTGCATTAACTGTCATACTGTTTACGCTAGAATTAAGATTTAATTCTTTAAACAGTTCTGTTATGTCTGCTGTGTCTGTTCCGTTACTTATAATAACGTTAGATATTCTTATTCTACCAGGAAAAAATTGATAATTTTGACCACTCATAATTAACCTTTAAGCAATTTTCTTAATTCATTTTCCATTTGCTCAATCATATTCAAACTAGGCAATAGAATGTTTCTATTATCTTCGTTAATATCGAATTCATATTCGTAATGAGATATAGGAGTAAGAGTTGGTCTAGTTATTGTTCTCCCAAAGGCATCCATTGATTCCCCAAAGGCAGATTCAAAAGAATAGATGTTATTTTCGTCATCTACAAAATGTTTAGGTCTATAAATTACACCATACACGCCATCTGACTCTTCATAACCGTTAGATGGACTTCCTTTAAAGTTAGCAAATTCTAAAGCAGCAGTTCTAGATAAAATTATATCTGAGTCGTTTTGATTTTTTTGATTAGTATATTTTTCAATAATATACTCTTCAAGTTGTATATTAGTTTTGGGCCATTGTTTATAAACATTAAAGATATTATTAGCTAATAAAAGACACCAATGGTAGTCAGGTTTTTGGTAGACTTTATAACTTACGGTATCAGGAGTATCACCGTCTGTAATATAATAGTTTTCAAACCTTGTATCTTCTCTTTTAACTCTATCTAAAAGGTTAAGTCTAATAGATAAATTATTAAACAGTCTAACTTTTCCGTCCGGAAAGGTATAATTAAGTTTATTAAATTGACTAAAGTAGCTCATATTTAATCGTCCAAAGCCTCATCTAAAGCGGCTGCGTTGAAATTAGATCGTTGCGTAGTAACTTCATTATCACCACCGTCTCCCATTTCGTTAGTCATAGGTTTAGGTGTAAAAGGACTACCTTGTCTGTATAATGGTTCGATTTCAATAAACTGTAACCTAATTGTTACGTCCATTGGAGCACCGTCGTTGTAAGTAGAGTTACCAGCATCTCCACCATAACTAACATCTACACTTTGTAAAAAACAGTTTCTAGGTTGCATATGGTAACGTAACGAAGCGCCTTTACGTAAGTAATCAATTTCCCACTGACACGGTACTTCATACAAACCAATATTACCTTCAGTAGTTCTAGCTGGTAGCATAAAGAATAAAAACATATCAGATATTTCTTTAATAGTTTTTGATTCGTTTTCATCCTTTGCCATCATTCTAAATTCATAAGCAAACTGTCTATGAAGAACACTGTTAAAAACCTGAAAAGAAAAGTTGTTAGTTACTCTATTAGTAGCAATACCTAATATAGCTCTTCTATTACCAGAAGATAAAAGATCTTGAATGCCTCCTGGTATTAACTGACCTGCGATAGCACCTGCATCTAAATTTTCAGCTCTAGAAGCTTCTGCAACACCAGCACCGGTACCACCAAGAGCAGCGGTTTCGTAATCAACTGAAGAGTTGGTTTCTAAATTTTGAGGCATATAGAGGTTAATGCTTCCTACAGATTGAAGAGTATCTTTACCCATAGCTAAACCTGAAAGCAAATCTCCTCCGCTAATATCAAGTACTTTGCTTATAACAGAACCACCCGCTTTTACTAAATCAGTAAAAGAACCAGGACTGTTAGAGAATTGGTTTGATGCATCTTGGACAGCGGAAGTAATACTACCTACTGTAGAGTTTACACCGTCACCAAAAGCTTGTATGTTACTTACAGCCGCTTGTATGTTTTCAGCAACACCACCTAAACCTGTAAAAACCGATCCTTGTGTTATTGATGGAGAACCACCAAGCGAAGGTGCACCTACTTCATTAGCACCTTGTCTTAGAGTTTTAGAACCACCGTATTGTACTACTTTAGGAACAAATCTTACATAGTTAGGCACTTCGTCTGTACCAACGTTTCTAGGAAACCTTAAACTTTTATACATTAGTGACATTCAATAAATACCTCGTACACTATTTAATAAGGATAATATGTCTTACAAAGGAAAGTTTACTACATTCAAAAACCCGGATAAGTACATAGGTGACAAAGAAAATGTCATTTATAGATCGTTATGGGAAAGAAATGTTATGAGATGGTTAGATGAAAACTCTAATATCATTGAATGGGGTTCAGAAGAGCTAACCGTAATGTATGAGCATCCTGTAAGAGGTGGTGTAGCTAAATACTATCCTGATTTTATTATTAAAGATAAAACAAATCAAGTTACTGTTATTGAAGTTAAGCCAGAAATTCAAACCCATAGACCGGTTGCCCCTAGTAGACAAACACCTAAATATTTAAAAGAGGTAATGACATATGCCATTAATCAAGAAAAGTGGTCTACCGCAAAAAGATATTGCAGACGTAACGGCATAAAGTTTGAAGTTTGGACAGAAAAGAAATTAAAAGAATTAGGTATACTATCTTGGGAAACAGACAAGTCTGTATTAATGGCTGAAAGTAAAGATAGCAAAAAACCTAAAATGAAAAAAGTATCGTACAAAAAACCAAATAGACCTAAAAGAAAATCTTAATTAGCTCCTAAAGGAGTTTGAGGTCTAATTTTTTGAATAATAGCATTATTTTGAGTAATTTGACTAGTCTGGAAATTCTGGAAACTTTGTCCTTTATTTCTTGCTAGGTTAGCTTGTCTCATTTCTTCTGTTCGTTGACCTTGAGTCAATTCTTGATTATTCATAACAGCGTTTAAATAACCATCATACGAGCTAACACCACTTTGGAGAATTTTATTGTCTGCAACATTTCGATTAGCTAAATTAGCCAGTTTTGATTGCGCTTTTGATAATTGATCTTGAGCACCTTTTAAGTACCTTCGATTAGGAGCATAATTCATATCTGCCATCTGTTTTTCAGCAAGATTAGTTTCTGCTTCAGCAATATCTTTTTCTGCTTTCTTTATTCTTTCAGATTGTGAAAGTTCCATTCCTAGAAAATCTTTAATATTAAAAGTAACATCATCCCAAGCATCTTTTACCCAGCTCCATATACTTTTAAACAAACCAGCTATTCCTTCAAATATTGGATCTAAAAATTTAGCTATGTTATCTTGTACACTTTGTAACGTTTCATCACTTAACAAACCTAAAGTTAAAATGTTAAGAAGCGACTTAACAAAACCACCTAATCCTACAGAAAAAGCTTGAGAAAAATCTCCTGTTTTATCAAACTCATCCATACCTGCGCTAATACCATCAAAACCTGACTTCAATAATGCTACTACCGCTAAAGCTAATCCTAACGGTATTAATATAGAACCTAATGCAGGACCAATAGCTGCCATGGCAGCCGCAAAAGCTGCTTTACCACCTAATGCTGTAAATATAGTACCTATACCTGAACCAATAGTACTTAAAGCGGTAAAAATAGGACCAATAGCCCCTACAAACGAAGTAACAGCTCCTAACAATTTTATTCCAGCTAAAACAACTACAGCTTTAGCTAACATGCTTTCAGAATTCCAAAGTTCGGTTCCTATATTTGTTATTCCGCCAGATATATCTTTTATGCCTCCAATAAAGTCACCTTCAAGTAATTTAACAAAACCATTAAAAGTTTCTTTGATACCTGGCCACGCAGCTTTTAACGCTGTGGTAAGAGCATCAAATTCTGTTTTTAAGAATGTCATTATAGCTTGAACGGTACCGTTTATATCTTTAGCTAGTGTGTTAATTTCACCGTCAGTTAGCCCCATAAAAGAGCCTATAACGGTTGCTAAACCAGCTGATAGTCTTTCGCCAAAACCTGCAGCTTTACCAAATATTTCATCTGCTTTATTCCAACCTTCAAGAAATTTAATAAAACCTATAGTAACGAGACCAACAGCAAGTAACTTTTTAAGAAAATCCCAAAAACCACCAGCTGCTTTTGCAACTTTATTTAAGCCTAGAGCTTTACCTAAATCTTGAAAACCTTTTTTAATCTCACCAAAACCTTGGCTAACTTTTTCTAATCTTCTAAATGTTTCAGAAACAAAATCTACACCTAAGAACTTACTAAGCGAATTAAAAAATCCTTCTTGTATTGATTTTTCTATATTCAATTTATCAATAGCATCTGTTTGTGCTTTAAGATCGTTTTGAACACCTGATTTTAAATCAGCCAAAGCTTTTTGTTGACCAGAAGACATAGCAGCTATTTGAGCAGGTGTAAATTTTTTATCTGCTCTTTGTAAATAAGCATTAGCTTCTTTAGCCTTGTCGTTAGCCTCTTGTAATGCTTTTTTAATTTCACCTAATGTTTTAATTTCATTGTCTGCCATTTTGTTTTTTCATCTTTTCGTTTTCTTCTTCAACATGTTGTTTAAGTAACATAACGTAAACTTCCCTCTCCCATGGTATCATATTTTCTATTTCTTCGATAGACCAATTATGATGTTGCTTCATATTAAAAATTAACTTATAGTAGCTAATCAAATCGATATGAGAGAGGCATATTAGAAAAAATCTGCTAGACCCTCCAGTTTTACATCGTTTTTAGTTTGACAGTGTTTACATTCAAAATCTAGTTCATACGTTACTTTAGGCATGCCTGAAATGTAATCTTGCAAATCTTTAAATTGAGTTGATGTTAATTGATTGATTATATCTATTACATCTTGTTTATCGTTAGTACCAATATCAATAGTTTCTTCACCGTAAAAAACTTTATCTACATTTTTTGCAATAAATTCAATAATACCTTCCGCATTATTTTCAACACCTGTATAACTATCTAAGTCCGGTGTTAACATTGAAAACATTAAATCGTCTGTTATTTTAATTTTAGTTTTAAAACTATCTAAACCTCTTACTTCAATTTTAGAAAGATCAACCTTACATTCGTTTGCAGTTTCACATTCTTTACAAGTTAGAAATATGTCTGCTGTTTCACCTACAGAAACAGACCGGATTTTTAAAAACAAATACTCAACATCAAATGCTGACATATCTTTTAGCTCTGCACCTTGTACACAATTATCAATAACTTTTTTAAGACTATCAATCATCTGTTTAGGGTCTTTTGATTCAGATGCTATTAAAAGTATCTTTTCGTCTCCAACTTTAAAAGGAGTAATTTTTACTTCAGTCTTTGTAGAAGGAATAATCTCTCTATAGGTAGGCGTATTAATTTTAATATTTTTTAGCTGACTCATTATTTTAACCTCTCATAATTATAATACTTAAACGTCATTGTTAGTCTAAGTAAGTCGCCTTGATCTGATTGCAATTCTTGTACACCAACGTTTGTTGGGTAAACTTCGTTAAATCTATACTCTGCTGTTTCTTTACTCCAGCTTTGATCATATTTTGAAACTTCCATTCTACCTGCATACTCTCTGTAATAAGCATGCTGTTTAGCTGAAGGATTAAAAATTAAATCTTGCCAGTTTTCAAAAAACGCTCTTTCTCTTAAATCTTCTGAACTGTAGTAAACAAGAGTTAAATCACTATGTTGATGTCTTATACCTATCTGTCTAGGTTCTCCGTAATCTCTATATTCGGTGCTAAATATATCTCTTCCTGGAATTTGAGCATTTGCACAAAACAAATTTAACGAATTTAAAGTACCATTAATGTTGCTTAGTACTCCTCCGATAGTAGGTAGTTGTAAATTAGAACCTATAACACCGTTAGCAACATCCAATACTTGATTAATTTGACCTGCAGCTGCATCTAAATTATCTAGACCCGGCAAGTTAACATTTACTTTTAAAGGACCTCGAGAAATAAGATTAGATATAACTCTATTGGTACTAGTTAACCCTGGCGGTGGAAAGATTCTACACAACCATCTATTATTTCTAGCAACACCTTGAGTCGTTAATTTTGATTTCATCTCACCGATGTTCATTTAAGTCTCCTAGTATCTCTCCAAACAGTTTTTTCTGCTGCTTTTAAGAAATTTTCATAAGGTAGTTGTATTGCTATTTCCCATTCTTCTTTAGGTATAGTTACAGGTTGAGATCTTAATTGACCTACTAAATATCTTTTTAGACATAATTTGGTTAATTTATTATTTTCTAATGAACTTGCTATACGTCTCAATGATGTTCTTCTAAAACTAATTTCTTCTAGTATCTCTACTCTTAGCTTAGGTGGTAAATAATGCAAATTAGCACCGTACCAACCACCTTTAGCTACATCCAACATTATAATAAGAGGATGTGTGTCATAGTATTTAAGCTTGTCCTTAGTTTTAGGATCATAAACATATGTCATCATCTTACCTGGACCAGGCGTTTCTTTTTTGAAATTAGATGCAACAGAATCAAGATTACGAATTTTTCTATCTTTTCTAATCCTGTTTCTAAACCATTCCATGGACTCTTCTGTACCCATGGTGATTTCTGCTTTTGCAGCTAGTTCTTTATATCTATTAAATATTGTATTAGGCATAAATTATTTATTCCATTTTTTATAATAGTTTCAGGAGATATTGATGCAAGACAATAAGGACGTAATAGAAGCCGGTAGAGTTGCATGGAACAAGTTGTCAATCATTATGGATGAAGATCCAGAAATGTTTGAAGACTATGAATCTTTTAAAGAGTTTTATGAAATGCTGGTTAGAAAGCTATTTGATAACGAGGAGAACTCACTCTAATGCCAGTTTATAATTTTATTAACAAGTTAGGTGAATTAGAACAACATACTTTAAGTTATAATGACTTAGAGGAATTTAAGACTAATAATCCAGATTTGCAATATACGTTAAGCACACCGTCATTTATAGGTGGCGTGTCTAATGATAGTGGTCGTTTACCTGAAGGTTTTAAAGATAGAATGCGACTACTTAAACAAAAGAATCCTTTATCTAAAGCGGTAGATCATTTAATATGACAAAAACACTATCTAAAGATGAAAAAACTTTCTTTGAAAGAAAGCTAGCTGCTGTAAGAGATAAAGTAGAATTATCTTTCGAAGAAGCTCAAAACGGTAATTTCAATTTACCTGCACCTAAAGAGATTTTTGAATACCTTGACAAGTTTGTAATAGGTCAAGATAAAGCTAAAAAAATGCTTTCGGTAACAGCTCATAATCATTATAAAAGGTTAATGATTTATAAAGAATCAGATTACGAGAAAAAATTAGATAAAACTAATCTTATGTTATTAGGTCCAACAGGTTCTGGTAAAACATATTTAGTCAAAAAATTAGCAGAGTATCTCAAAGTGCCTTGCTTTGTAGCAGATGCTAATAGTCTTACTGCAGCTGGTTATGTAGGTAAAGATGTAGATTCTCTTATTGAAGGTTTAGTAGATGCAGCTCAAGGCAACTATGATGCAGCAGGTACGGGTATTATCTTTATTGACGAGTTTGATAAAATAGCAAAAAGAAAAATACCAGGTAAGAATAGAGACGTAGGTGGTGAAGCAGTTCAGCAAGCTTTGTTAAAACTCGTTGAAGGTACTAAAGTAGAAGTAGAAAGAAGTACAGGCTTTTCTAAAGTTAAGTTTCAAATAGATACTTCAAATATTCTAATTATTGTAGGTGGTGCTTTTGTAGATTTAGAAGAAATAGTAGCTAAAAGACTTAAAGTAGGTCCAACAACTAACTTTGGTTTTGGGGCTGCATTAAACCAAACTACAGAAGATATGGGTCTACTTCATCTTACTAAACCAGAAGACTTAGAAGAGTTTGGATTTATTCCTGAAATTTTAGGAAGAATCCCTTTAATAGGTGTATTAGATGAATTAACAGAAGAAGATTTAGTTAACATTCTATCTAAAGTAGAAAATAATTTAATCTTCCAGTATAAAGAATTGTTTAATCATTCAGAAATTAATTTAGAAGTAAATGATGATTCGTTAAGTGAAATAGCAAAGTTAGCAAAGCAACAGAAAACAGGCGCGAGAGGTTTAAGAAGTATCTTAGAAAATGTATTATTAGATTATATGTTTGAACTAAAAGATGCTATTATTACAGTAGATGATGTTAAAAAAATTCAATCACAGTTGGGTAGATCTACCTAAGCTTAAACAAATTAATACAGATGAGGGTCGTAGATATGCAGTTAATGAGGAAGTTAAATATCCTTCTATTACAACTGTCCTTTCTAAAACTAAAGATCTTACTGGTCTTAAGGAGTGGCGTAAAAGAGTTGGCGAAGAACATGCAAACAAAGTTACAGCAGCTGCTACAAGCCGTGGTACATCTATGCATAAACTTTGTGAAAATTACCTGCTCAATGAAGCTTTGGATGATCTTGGTTCTACTTCTGGTGAGCTACTGTTTAGGGGAATTCGACCTTACTTAGATAGGATAGATAATGTACAAGCACTTGAATCAGGACTGTTCTCTCATAAATTACATGTCGCCGGAACTGTTGATTGCGTTGCGGACTATGACGGAGAACTCACAATCATTGACTTTAAAACAGCGAAGTCTCCTAAGCGAGAGTCTTATATACACGACTACTACATGCAAGGGGCTTTCTACTACACTTCATTCTATGAGTTAACAGGTATGTTACCTAAGCAGATATTAGTATTGATATCTGTTCAAGACGGTTCAGTGCAAGAGTGGTTTGTAAAAGGCAAAGATATTATACATTGGACCGAACTATTGAGAGAAAGGATTAAAAGATATGAATCTTCTCAAGCCATCTGATATTGCTAATGCTGCTACTGATATAGCTACGTTTGTAGAATTGAACGAATTAGCAAATAAAGATAAACAAAAGATTCTAGAAATGGTCAGAGACTATTATGCTGATAAAAACGAGCATATTATTGATCAGTATTTAGCTACATTAGCTACTAGAACTTTAGATAAACATTTTCCACAAACAGGATTTGAACAATAATGTTTTCACCAGATAGTGAAATTTCTAAACGTATAAAAAATCTTTCCATTGAAATAGAAAGTTTAAAGAAACTTTCTCCGGAATTAAATTATATTGAATGTACAGTAGAAATTTGCGAAAGATATAGTATAGAGTTTGAATCAGTTAAAAAAGCTCTTCCTAAAATTATTAAGGAAAAAATTGAAGCTGATGCAATGGAACTTAATATGCTAAAATATAAGAACCCAAGGATCGCATGACTAAGGATGGATATGAAGTATACATTATGTACTTGGCTTTGCAACGTCATTTCAGTACTAATTATGATTACTTCTTATATAACGGAAAAGTTAAGGCATCTAAGGATGCATATTCAGCTCGTAATGATATCTTTAGCTTTGAAAAACTTACGAAAATTATACGCAAAGAAGATAGAGAAGATTTCTTTGTAGCTCATTTTTTAGACAACTCTAAAGAATGGATTAGAAATATGTCTAAGTCTAAGATGGAAGAGTATAGAGCTAAGTTTAGAGTTTTTCCTATAAAATTTAAAGAAGATTTACAATATATAGAACTACATAGTCCTGCTGCTATGATTGCTTGTGAACCGGATAAATTACCTCTTATTCATAAGAGTTGTATTAACGGTACTATATCTCTCGAAACTATATGTATGTTAGATAATATTTTTCCTTACTTAGATAAACATGAACAAACAATTACGGTCCCATTTGTGTGGCCAGAGTATATTAATAAAGTTAAGAAGTACAAGCCTTTTGTTCAGAAAAAACTTCAAAATAACTTTATAAATATAGTAGACATTGCACGCGATGTCTTGCTTTAACGAAACGACGAAACAGTGAAACAGGAGAATATAATATGTCATTTCAAGATTATCTAAAAAACCGTCAAGATGCTTTTACTACTATGACGGACTCTCTCAAAAAAGAAGTTAATAATGAAAACCGTCCAGGCGATGATGATCGTGTCTGGAAACCTAAAATGGGTAAAGATAATACCGGTTATGCAGTTATTAGATTCCTTCCAGGTAGTGATGTAAATAAGACACCATGGGTACGTGTATACTCTCATGGTTTTCAAGGACCTACTGGTAAGTGGTATATTGAGAAATCTCTAACTACTATTGGTCAGCAAGACCCTGTATCAGAGTATAATTCTAAGTTATGGAATTCTGGTATTGAGTCTAATAAAGAAGTAGCACGTAAACAAAAGCGTCGTACTTCTTATTACGCTAATGTTATGGTACTAAAAGATCCTGGTGATCCTTC